>Ga0182228_1000009_pt1 | contig 48185 bp, 64 predicted proteins | sample G6R1MG_19_FD_128385 | JGI IMG/M metagenome (GOLD analysis project Ga0182228, IMG submission 128385) | Miscanthus phyllosphere microbial communities from Michigan, USA - G6R3_MAIN_07NOV2016_LD1 MG | ecosystem: Host-associated > Plants > Phyllosphere > Phylloplane/Leaf | place: USA: Michigan... | reverse complement strand
CGGAACTCGACCGGGCGCAACGCAACGCGATGGCGGATCCCCGGGCAGAGAATGGCGGACGCAACGCGGCCAGGGTCATCGGCCAGCTGCAAGACAGCGTCGAGCGGTTTATCACCGGCAACTTGTCGCCGGACGAGCAGGCCGCGTTCCAAGCGGCGCGAGGCGCCAAGTTCGACGAGGCCGAAGCCTTCGCTCGCTCGGGCGATCCCGTAGCGGCGGCTCTCGCGCGTCGCCCGGGCGGGCAGCCGCAGATGCGGGACGAGCGCGTTGCAGGCTCCTTCGTCAACCCGGCCACCGATCAGCCGCTCAACCGGCTGTTCGCGGCGGCCGACACCCCGGCCGTGCGCAGCGCTATCCAGGATGAGATCGCGGCCCGGCTGCCGGCAGAGGCACGCAACGATCCGGAGCGGGTCGACCGTTTCCTGCGCGACTATGAGATTCCGCTGCGACAGTTCCCCGGCTTGCGGCAGAACATCGCCGGCGCGGCCGCGGCGCGGCGCGGCGCGGCCGCTGCCGAAGCCGCCGTCGGCGCGCGCACGCAGGAATTTGCGGGCGGGAGCCGCGCGCTGGCGGACACCACGGCACGCCGCGCCGATGGTAGCCCGGCGCTGCTCGATGAGCAGATCCCGGGCCGCTTCATCAACCCGGCCGGCAACCGTGACATCGATGCGTTGTTCGCCCGGGCCGACACCCCGGAAGTGCGCGGCGCGCTGGAGGACGAGATCCTCGGCCGCGTCTCCGGCTCCGTGGACAAGCCCGTTGCGCTGCGCCAGCAGGTCGACGGCTTGCGCGAGCCGCTGTCGCGTTTTCCGGGCCTGCGCGAGCGTATCTTGTCGGCCGCAGACGCCGGCACCGCGCGGGACGCCGCACGGAGTACGGCCGACACGACACGCCGCGAGCTGACCACGCCCGGGCGCTCGCCCGAGGCTTCGTATCTGAAGTACGACAACACCGGCACGGTGGAGTCGATGCGGACGGTGCTGAAAGACCCGCGCCCGGAGCAGGCCGTCGACCGGCTGCTCGCCACGTCCGGCACGGATCCGCAGAACGCCCGGGCGGCGTTCTGGGAGGTGCTCCGCAAGGAGGCCACGAACCAGGGCGGCGTGAACGACCGCGCGCAGATCAATGGCCTCGCCGGCTCGAAATTCCTGTCGGACCCGCGCAACAGGGCCGTGGCCGAACGGCTGTACCGGGACAACCCGGAGCAGCTCAAGGACATCACGGACGTGTTCGACGCGCTGGCCGGGTCCGGGGCGGCGACGCGCGCCCGGCGGCCCGGGTCGTCCGGTACGGCGCAGGGCATGAACGCCGGCTACGATGCCTCGCTCTCGGCCTCGTCGATCACCAGCCGCATCCGGTCGATCAACCGCGGCCAGCTCTCGCCGACCGTGGCCGGTGTCGATCTGCTCGCGACCTACCTGCGCCGGAAGTCGGCCGGCTTGCAGAAGGGCGCGATCGAGCGGCTCCAGGACGAGGTGATCCAGAACCCGCAGCTCGCGGCGAAGCTGCTTGAGGACTACAACCCGGCGAACTTCGCGGCCCAGCGCCGGGAGCTGCTGACGGTCGGCGGCGTGCGCGCCACGGAGACGCTCCGTCTCTTCAATGCGGCGCACGACGAGGAACAGCGGCCCGAGGCGGCGGCCGTGCGCCGGGCAGGAGAACGCTGATGGGCTCAATTGCGGACATCATCGCCTCGGCCGCCGCTCGCAACGGTGTCGACGCGAACACGTTGCGGGGCATCGGTCAGATCGAGAGCGGTCTGAACCCGAACGCTAAGAACCCGCGTTCGTCGGCCGGTGGGCTGTTCCAGTTCATCGACAGCACGGCCGGGCGCTACGGGCTGACGAACAAGTTCGATCCGGCGGCCTCGGCGGACGCCGGCGCGCGGCTGCTGCGCGACAACGGCGCTTTCCTGCAGAAGCGGCTCGGTCGTGCGCCGGCGCCGGGCGAACTCTATCTGGCGCACCAACAGGGTGCGGGCGGCGCAGCGAAGATCCTCTCGAACCCGGACGGCGACGCGGCGGCCACGGTCGGGCAGCGAGCGTTCTCGCTCAATGGAGGGCGGCCCGGGCAGACCAATGCGCAGTTCGCGCAGCTGTGGGCCGACAAGCTGCAGAAGGCACTCGGCGGCCCCGTTCCGGCCGCCGCGCCCGTGGGTCAGGTGCCTCAGGCCGGCACATCGCTGGCCGATGCGCTCCCGGGCGCCACGCTGCCGAGCGGGGCTTTCGCGATCCCCGTGGCCGTGCCGGACCCGGCGGCCCAGGCATACGGGCAGATCGCGCAGCAGTTCACACAGCGCCAGCAGGCCGACGCTACGGCCGAATCAGCGCGGCGCGCCGCTCTGTTCGGCGGAGGTCTTGGTCGGCTGTACGGTTGAGCCGAACCAGCCTGCTCGGGCCGCCCACTGGAAGCCCGGCACGGCCACGAACCAGAGGACCGCCCCGACAACCAGGATTTCGGCGAGCGTCTTTAGCGCGGTCTCGGCGATTCGGTTCATAGTGGCGAACATCGCCGCGAGGCTGCTGGCAGTCAACGTGCGCCCAAAAGTGCGCTCAAATAGGTGTCGGTCGACAAACTAAAACGGGGTCTAAGTTCTTACACTGTAAACGGGATTGGGCCCCCGCCCGTTAGTCTCGTGAAGAACACGGCTGTGTTCCTGTATGTCGTTGTCGATGGACAGGTTATGCTCTGAAGCACCGGGGCGCAGTGGACACGGTGTCCTGTTTGTCCTTCACAAAGCGCGCCCATTTTGCGCACTTGCGCCCATCGTGGGCGCGGCCCGCGCGCATCATTCTGCAGCCTCCAGGAGCCCGCCCGAGATCATCTCGACGGCCTTGCGCGTCGCGTCGGGACAGTGGTGGCGGTAGACCATTTCGGTCATGGCGATCGTGTTGCCGAGCAGGTCGGCGATGTGCGCGATCGGCACGCCCCGGCGCGCCATTTGTGTCGCCGCCGTATGACGAAGTACGTGCGGGCTGACGTCGGCCACCCCGGCGTGCTCCGCAATCCGCGTGACCAGTGAGTAGGGGTCGTTCGTCGTATCCAGCACATAGTCGCTCCGGCGCTCGGCATAGGCACGCTTCAGCACCGGCAGGAGCGCCGACGAGATCGGCGGCGAGGTCCGGCGCTTCTTCGTGATCCGGCGGCCGGGGACGGCGTAGTGGATAACGCCGGTCTCGAAGTCGACGCGGTCCCAGGTGAGCTCGCAGATCGCCGTTTTGCGGGCCGCAGTCTCGAGGGCCAACCACAGGAAACGCTCGCCGCGCGACAGGCGGGATCCGGTGCGCAATGCTTGCGCGGAGTTGAGCAGGCGCTGCATCTCGGGGAGCTTGAGCCAGCGGTCGCGCGGGGCCGATGCCTTGGGGAGCTCGACGTCCGGGACGTCGGTTTTCGCGATCAGCTTCCGGCGCCCGTGCGCGCACCAGTTCAGGCAGGCCATCAGGATCGCGAGCTCGCGGCGCACGGAGCCGGACACCGCCGGCCGCCCGATACGCCCGGTCAGGCGCTTGTGCTCGTAGCTGTCGAAGACATTCTGATCGAGCCGGGCCAGGGTCAGCGGACCGAAATGGACCGACAGCCGCCGCCACACGGAATCGAGCTGGTCGGCGATGACCGTCTTCGTCTCGACGTGCTGCTTGCGGTAGACCGGCCACAGATCGGCGACGGTCAGCGACGCGGCCGCCGCTTCGGGCTCGGCCCCGAAAGTCTTCAGCCATTCCGTGAAATAAATCTGCGCCTTAGAAAATTCCGTCTGGCGAGTGCTCTCACGCTTGCTTCGGCGGCCGACTGTCCAGTGGACATAATAGACACTGTTTTCGGCCCGTTTGAGGGTCGGATCTGGCATGTCGACCTCACGTGCTCTTCGAGATCCGCCGCATCGATCAAGACGGGCCGGCCGGGGCGGTAGGCCAGCTTTCCGTCGAGACGCAGGCGTTTGATGGTCCACACGGAACAGCGCAGCAGCGCCGCCGCCTCACTCTGCGTTAGAAGCCGCTGCATCGTCGTTCAGGATCTGCAGGATCTTCGCGCCGGCAGCGACGCTGACCAGCCGATTAACGCGCAGCCAAGCCTTCGATTGGTCGGCCGACGAGATGCGAAACTCGACGGACGGCGTATCTTCTTCGATCGCTTCCTCGACACGGCTCGGTCGCAGCGAATCCATCGAGACGTTGAGCGCCTTGGCGAGCCGAGCCACATTGAGATCGGTGGGGACAGCGTGGCCGAGAATATAGTTCGAGATGCTACCGCGCGTGATGCCGGCGCGGCGGCCGAGTTCACTCTGCGTCCAGCCCTTCTTCAGCATCAGGTCGTAGAGCTTCCTGCCGAACGCTTCGCGGCTGATCTCACCCGGCGCAAGCGGGTGAACGTCGTTGCCGTCGTTTTGCATGTGTATCCGGTTATTGGCGGCCATGATTCGCGTCCCCTCTTAGCTCGTCTCAGGCTGTATGTCACACGGTGTATGTCACGGCCTTTAGGGTGTCAAAGACATTTTGTCCATTTTGGCGGTTGACGAGATACAAAATGTCCTCCACCCTTTGACATACAAATTCTCTTAAGGTTCTCATAAGGGTTGAAACCGTGTTCGACGGACGGGCGTTCATTCGCGGTGAGTTCGGCTCAGCAGCTGCCGTTCTTGATTTGTTCGATCGTTACGGGCTCAATGGCCCGGAGGCCGCCACGGTACAGCAGTGGTGGCGGCGGAGTAGCGTACCCGGCGGCTGGCTCGCCCGGTGCCTGTGCCTGTTAGAGATCGAGCACGGCCATCCGGTCTCGCTCGCAAAGTACATGAAGAGCGGGGGAAACTGTGAACGATGAGAGCCGCCAAAACGAAATTCGATGGTTCTGGACCCTTTCGCAGGGTCTGCTCGTCGGCAACGATATGCCCATCTGGGAGCTGGTCGACGAGTTGCGCATGCTCGAAATCATGACCGAGCAGCCGGCGCTGAAGCTCCGGTGCGCGGCCCTGATTCGGCAGCACGAGGTGTTCCTGGTCGGAGCGTCGGCGTCGTGACGGCCGAGGTGTCCAATATGTATACCACGCCGTACATCACGATCCGGCTCGACGGCGCTCCGATGGGCAAGGAGCGTGTCCGGTTCTCCCGGGCGTCGGGCCGGACGTTCACGCCCGAACGGACGGTCGCCTACGAGGGCCGGCTGGCCCTGGCGGCGCAGCAAGCGATGAACGGCCGGCCGCTGCTCGAGGGGCCGCTGGCCGTCGACATCGTGGCGAACATGCCCATCGCGGAGAGCTGGCCGAAGAAGCGGCGTGCGGCGGCCCTGGCCGGGACCGAGCGGCCGACGAAGAAGCCCGACGCCGACAACGTCGCGAAAATGCTCGACGCGCTCAATCTGGTCGTGTGGCCGGACGACGGCCAGGTCGTCGATCTCCGGGTGCAGAAGTTCTACAGCGCGGCGCCGTCGCTCACGGTGCGAGTACGACAGATTGGATCGGAAAATGAAGATTTGCGCGAAGGACGGATGCACGTTCACGAACGGCTACAGGGAGCCGAGTTGCGAAAAGGACGGGTGCCCCGGCCAATGGAGGACATTTTCGGCTGATCCCGTGAACGCGCCGGCTCACTATACCCAAGGCGCCGTTGAGTGCATCGACGCGATCAAGGCCGCCATGTCGGCCGAGGAGTTCCGCGGCTACCTGCGCGGGAACGCGATGAAGTACCTGTGGCGCTACGTGCACAAAGGCGGCGCCGAGAGCCTCGCGAAGGCCGACTGGTATCTCGCGAGGCTGCGTACGGAAGTTTCTGAAAATTCGGCTTGACGCCGTTGTCCATTCTGTCCAATGTCATGACATACAACTGATATACACGCTGAACCTGACGGGCTGGATTGCCGCTGTGATTCCCTACCCACACCAGATCGCGGATGGACGCTGGTTGGCCGAGCGATCGGCGGCCCTCAACGCCGCCGATTGCCGGACCGGCAAGACGGGCACAGCCATTATCGCCGCCGACATGATCCTGGCGGTTCGCATCCTAGTTGTGACGACGGCCTCCGGCCGGGCGGTCTGGCGCAAGGCTTTCGAGCAGTGGCCGGCGTTCCCTCGTAGCGTCATGATCGGTGTCGGCGCGGCCGACGTGCAGATCGTGTCGTGGGCCGGTGTCACGCAGGCCGAGCAGCGGGCGGCCCTGCTGAAGCAGCGTTTCGACCTGCTCATCCTGGACGAGAGCCACTACGCCAAGTCCTTCGAGGCGGCGAGGACCTGCGCGGTTTACGGTGATCCCCGCAGCGCGGGGGATGAAGTCGCTGCCGCGACGGCGCTGCGCACCCGGGCCGCGGTGGTCTGGTGCTTGTCGGCGACGCCGCTCCCGAATTCCCCCGCCGACGCCTACCCGATGATGCGCTCGCTGTGCCCGGAGCGGCTGGCCGCGCGCGGCGACATGCCGGACGTGTTGAGCCACGCCGCCTTCATGGATCGGTACGTCATCACCCGGCCGAAACGGATCTCACGATTCCGGTCGATCGACGTGGTGGTCGGCGGGCAGAATCTCGAGGAGCTGCGGACCCGGCTCGACGGCTTCGTCAACCGGCGCACGCAGGCCGACGTCGGCATCCGGGCGCCGATCTATGAGACGCTGCCGCTGCTGGTTGGCAAGAAGGCGCTGGACCGAGCCATTCTCGCGGAGAGCAGCCTGGACCGCCGGAAGATCCTGAACGCCGCCGCGACGGGCGACACGAAAGAGCTGGAGATGAGCCTTGGCCCTCTGCGGCGGCTGACGGGGGCGATCAAGGTCCCTGCCATCGCGGAAGCCGCCGCAGAGGAACTTGCCAACGGCCTCGACAAGCTGGTCATCATGGCTTGGCACACGGAGGTGCTGGATGAGCTGCAGGACGCTCTGCAGCGGTACAGCCCGGTCCGCCTCGACGGTTCGACCTCCGTCAAGGAGCGCGAGCGCGCCGAGCACGTGTTCCGAACCGATCGGTTCGCCCGTGTCTTTCTCGGGCAGATCCAGGCCGCCGCCGAGGCGATCGATCTGTCTTCCTCTTCGACGCTGTGGTTTGCGGAAGTGAGCTTCGTGCCCGCGATGATGGGCCAAGCCTCTAAGCGAATCACGAACGTCAACCAAAAACGCCAGCCCTTCGTGAAGGTCTGTGTGTTAGCCGGCTCGGTCGACGAGCCAATCCAGGCCGCCCTTCTTCGGAAGTGGGCCACCATACGAGAGGTGCTCAAGTGAGCCTACAGATCATCGTCACCACGGAACGCGGCCCCGACATCGGCCTGACGCCCTCGGAACAGGTCGCCGAGGCCCTGGCCGCCATCGGCTTCATCCGCCGCTCCGAAAATAACACGCTGGACACGGCGCCCATCAGCAGGCCTGTGTTGTCCAATCTGTCTACCGACGCGGCGGACAAACCGGCCGACAACCAGCCCGCGCGCGGCGCTACTGCGGCTGAAGCAGAGGCCCCGCAGGCCGCCGACAAGCCGGCGCGCGAGCGTGGCAAGCCGTCGGCCGGGCGTAAGCGCCGCACCGCCGAAGAGGTCGCGGAGGACGAAGCGGCCGACGCCGCGGGCGTCGCTCCGACGATCGCCAGCATGACGACGCTGCCGGACGACAGCACGCCGAAGCAGGTCGCCGAAGCGTTCGCGAACGTGCGGGCCGGCGCGGCAATCAGCACCGGCGAGGAGCGCATCGGTCCTGAGGACGACCCGGCGGAGGTCCAGGCGCAGGACGCAGCCGACGAGGCTGCCGAAGCGGAGGGCGGCAAGATCGAAGACATGCTGACCCACGACGATCTGCGCAAGGCAATGGGCGACTACGTCACCCGGTACGGCATGCCGGCGGCCCAGATCGACGGCCCGACCATCTTCAACGCGGCGCTTGGGGACGTCCCGGCCGGCGCGATGGAGAAGGACGGCACGACCCCGGCGACGGCCTGGCGCATGACGCTCGTGCCGGACACGCAGGAGGCCCTCGGCAAGGCCGTCGGCGCGTGGCGCGAGGCCCTCGCGAAGAACCCATGGAAGCGCGACGCGGTGGGAGGCTGAGATGGCAAAATTCGGCAGGATCATCTTCGAGATGGTCGTCGACGGTAAGTCGTCCGAGGTCGTGCGGATTGAGCGGGGAGAGACCCCGATCAAGGTATTCTACGGGGGTATCGAGCAACCCGTTACGGCGGGCGCCGAGGACGCGATAACTGCGCTGGTCTATCTCTTCTGCAAGACCATGTCGGAGGAGGTTCCCTCCGATGGCTGACCACGGCGCCCGCGATCACGCCGTCTGGTCGGCCTCGGCCACCGCCCGGAACTGGCACTGCGCCGGAGCGCTCGCGCTCACGATGAACACCCCTGAGCAGCGCGAATCCATCCACGCGGCTCGGGGCACCGCCACGCACCAAGTGGCCGAGAAGATGCTGCGCGGCGGCCCAGCGCCGAAGCTCGGCGACATCGAGGCCACCAAGGGGCACCAGATCGAGGTCGATGAGGAGATCCTGGCTTCGGCCGAGATGTACGTTCAGCACGTCCGCGATCGAATGGAGGGCATCGCTGCTGGGCTAAACGTTGGATCTCTCGCGATTGAGCAACGCTTCGATCTGGCAAGCCTCGGCGGCCCGTTCGAAGCCGGCGGCACGGCCGATGCGGTGATCTTCGACCCGGATATGCGGCGCCTAGAGGTGATCGACCTGAAGCACGGCATGGGCGTCGTGGACGTCAAGGGCAACCCGCAGCTGCGGACCTATGCCCTTGGGGCTCTGCTCGCCAATCCGGGCCTCGCGGTCGACCAGGTCACGGTGACGATCGTCCAGCCCCGGGCGCCCCACCGTGACGGCAAGATCCGATCGGAGACCTTCCACGTCGCCGATCTGATCGACTGGACGGCCGACCTGCTCGTCGCGATGCGGCGGTCGAAGCAGGCCGCCGACGAGCACGCAGCGTGCGGCGGCAACGCCGTGCTGCTGGAGGCGTGGGCCGAGAAGTGGCTGCGCCCCGGCAAGTGCAAGTTCTGTCCGGCCGAGGGCTGGTGCCCGAAGCTGCGCAGATCCGCGATGGACGTCGCCGGGCTATGGTTCGACGACATGGATCAGCCGAAGCTCAACGCTCCGGCCGAACAGAGCCCCGAGGCCGTCGCGCGCGATCTGGCGGCGCTCGACATGCTGGAGGACTGGATCAAGGCGCGGCGGGCGTACGCGCACGCTCTCGCCGAGGCCGGCACGCCGCCTCCCGGGTATCGGCTGGTCGACAGCTACGGGCACCGCAAGTGGGGCGCGCCGGAAGCCAAGATTGTCGCCGATCTGAAAGCGGTCGCCGGCCTGGACGCCGACGACGTCTACGACCGCAAATTGAAGACCCCCGCCGCGATCGACAAGCTCGTCGGCAAGGCGGGGGCCGAGAAGCTGAAATCCATGTGGCTGAAGCCGGTCTCGGGCAGGACGCTCGTGAAGGCCGACGCCACGGATCGCCCCGATGCGCCCGCGATGGCGGATCGGTATTTTGAAGCAACGGAGTAACTGACATGGCAATGGCACGCAGCGAAGACTTCAAGACCCCGGCCTGCCGGGTTTCCTACGCGCAGCAGCTGTTCAAGCCCCGCGCGGCCAAGGGCAGCCTCAACAAGAAATACGGCTGCACGCTGATCTTCCCGCTCTCGGCCAAGGCCGTGCTGGAGAAGGTCGTCGCCGAGGTCGTGACGGCGCAGTGGGGCGAGAAGGGCATCGCCCGGGCGAAGGCCGGCGGCATCCGTCTCCCCTTCCTGGCCGGCGACGGCAAGGAGGCCCGCTCGAAGGAGACCGGCGATCTGCACCCCGGCATGTCGTCCGACGTGTTCTTCATCCGGACGCAGGCCAACGAGGACCGCCAGCCCGTGGTGCGCTTCCGCTCCGCGACGATCCCCGCCACCGAGGAAGAGGTCTACAGCGGTTGCTACGGCTTCGCGGTGCTGAACGCCTTCGCCTGGAACAACAGCGAGAGCGGCGACGGCGTCTCGTTCGGCATCGGCTACTTCCAGAAGACCGGCGACGGTGATCGCCTCGGCGGTGGCGGCGGGGTCGACGTCGACAAGTACTTCGAGAAGATCGCGGACGAGGGCGCGGCCCCGGCCGAAACCAAGTCGGGCCAGGGCGCCGGCGGCCTTTTCGGCTGATCTCGTTTGTCCATTTTGTCTACTGTCGCCGGGTGACACCGGCGGCAGCCCCGCCCATCAGGAGCACCGATCATGAGAGCAGCAGACACATACCGGGCAGCCCGCCGCGAAGCACTAAAGGCCGACAACAAGGCGTTACGCCAACTCGGTGCGGCGCGCCGGGGCGGCGGCATCCTGGCCAGGCGCAATCTCTGGTGGACGCCGGTGCCCCACACACAGGCGCGTGAAGCCGCCCGTCGCCTCCGGCAGATGGAGGCGCGTCGTGGCTGAAGAGACCCTCCTGACCGCTGCCCGCCGGGTCGTGCGCTTCATCCGCATCGATGACGCCCACGGCGGCCTTCTCAGCACCGAAACCGTCCAGGCCGCCGACACGCTCGACAAGCAGGTCCGCAGCGCGGCCGCGCAGACCGACAAGCCCGCCCCTGCCTTGAACGAGGAGATTTGACCGATGTCCGACAGCACGCCCGGTCCGGGCCACAACAGCGTCTCAGCCGACCAGCTCAAGAGCTACATCGAACGGGTGGAGCGCCTCGAGGAGGAGAAGGCCGGGCTCGCGTCCGACATCAAGGACATCTTCGCCGAGGCCAAGGGCACGGGCTTCGACACCAAGGCGATCCGGAAGCTGATCCAGATCCGGAAGCAGGACCGGGCGGAGCGTCAGGAGCAGCAGGCCATCCTGAAGATGTACGCGCAGGCCATCGGCATGGGGGACGTGTTCGCATGACCCGCGCCGAGATCCGCCGCCACGCGCTCGCCATTGCGGAGATGCGCCGATCAAGCCGCAGCATGGCCGCGCAGCGTCGGCAAGATCGAGGGCACGGCACCCCGAACGACTTCGAGCAAGGCCGCGTCTACAGCGTGAACGAGAGAAACTTCCGCAGCGACCACGGCGCTGTTGACCAGGTGTTCGAGGTCCACGCGCGGTCCGGTCGACTGCCTCGGGGGTGCTGGTCATGATCGGCCCCGAGGAAGCCCATCGCCGCGGCCTCGGCTTCGCCCGGGGCGCGCTGATCGCCATCAGCGTCGAGCTGATCGTCGTCCTGGCCTTCGCGTGGTGGGTGATGTGAGCCGAGCTCACAAACCCTGGCACGACGTAGCGCGCGAGATGCGCGCTGCGGGGGCCACCTACAATGAGATGACCGAAGCGTGCGGCATCTCCCGGACGCAGCTCACCCGCCTGTTCAACCCCGAATACCACGCCCGGCAGCAGGCCGCCGCGATCGCCCGCCAAGCGACGCGGCGCGCCACCGATCCCGCCTTCAACGCCCGGCGCGTGGCCGCCAACAAGCGCTGGCGCCTGCGCAAGGACGCCAAGTGCGAGGCCTATGATTCGGGCCGCCGCTACGAGGACGTCTGCGCCGATTGGGGCATCAAACCTTAACCCGCCACCACAGGAGACCACGATGATTCTCCCCGATTTCATGATCGCGCAAACGCTCATTCGTCCGGAATCCAAACCGGACGACCCTTCCACGTGGTTCAGCGGCCCGCACCGGCACATCGTCGAGCCGTTCGCACCGCGTACCGTCCAGAACGGCATGTCCTACGGCTTGTCAGCGGCCGGGTACGATGTCCGCTCGAAGCAGCGCGAGTGCTTCTACCCCGGGCAGTTCTGGTTGCTCTCGACGCTGGAGCACTTCTGGATGCCCGACGACGTCGTCGGTTTCGTCCACGACAAGAGCACGTGGGCGCGGCGCGGTCTGGCCGTGCAGAACACCGTGATCGAGCCCGGCTGGCGCGGTCATCTCACGCTCGAAGTTACGAGCCACGCGCGAGACGGAGGGGCGGTCATCGTCGAGGCCGGCGATCCGATCGCGCAGATCGTCTTTCACAAGATGGCGGCCCCGGCGCAGTCGCCTTACGCCGGCAAGTACCAGGACCAGGCCGACGAACCGGTAAAGGCCCGCTATGAGCAAGCCTGATCTGAACGAGCTTCTCGTCGACGCGGCGGCCCAGGGCCTGACGCACTTTTCGCTGTCGCGCATGCACAGCCGGGAGGCGATGTGGCAAGCCGCGTCGCGCTGGACGTGGTCCGACGGCTACCGCATCGCGATCCAGCCGACGCCGGAGGCCGCCGCTGCGGAGGCGTTGACGCAGCCCGCGTACCGTCAGCCGCCAGCCGCATCGGCGCCTGCGGTCGAGGCCGTCGACACCGGGATATTCGACTGATGGCCGAGGAGTGGAGACCCGTAGTCGGGCACGAAGGCGCCTATGAGGTATCAGACCTCGGGCGCGTGCGAAGCCTGGACAGGCTGAACGCGCGAGGTCGGCGCGCACATGGCAGGGTGCTGAAACCTTGGTTTGCCGGCAGGAAACGATATCCGGCGGTCTATCTGTGCGGGGTTGATAGAGCCCGTGCGACATACGTACACCATCTCGTGCTGTGGGCGTTCGTCGGCCCTTGCCCTCCGGGGTTGGAGAGATGCCATAACGATGGTTCGGCGCAAAACTGTCGCCTCGACAATCTTCGCTACGATACGCCGGCGAACAACCAAGCAGACCGCCTGCGTCACGGCACTCATCAGCTCGGAGAGCAGAACGCGTGCGCGGTTCTTACCGTCAATGACGTTGCCAAGATCCGGGCGAGCGCACTTCCGCAGCGAAATCTGGCTCGCCGCTACGGCGTGAAACAGCAAGCTATCTCGAAGATCAAAACTCGGAAGCGGTGGGCGCATGTCTAAGTGCAGAATCGACTTTGAGACGCGCAGCGACGTCGACCTCATCAAGCACGGCGTCTACGTCTACACGGACAGCCCGCACTGCGACTGCTTGATGGCGGCCTATCAGATCGACGACGGTCCGGTGCAAACCTGGCTGCGAGGGCAACCCTGCCCGGATGACCTGCGGGTCGCTGTCGAGTCGGGCTGCACGATCCACGCTCACAACGCGGCGTTCGAGCGGATCATGTGGTGGCGCATCATGACGCCGCGCTACGGCTGGCCGCTACCGGCGATTGAGCAATTCGTCTGCACGGCCGTGGCGGCGGCTGCTATGTCGCTGCCGCGGTCGCTCGACCGGCTCGGCGTCGCGCTCGACCTCAACGTAAAAAAGGACAAGAAGGGCAAGGCGCTCATCAAGCGACATTCGATCCCGCAGGGCTTCGGACACAACGGCGGGTCGCCGATATGGGACGACGACACCGACAGCCTGAACGAGTTCCTCGACTATTGCAAAACGGATCTGCTGACCGAGCGCGAGGCCGGCGAACGGTTGATCCCACTCTCGGCCGACGAGCAGGCCGTCTATGCGCTCTCAGAGCGAATCAACGATCGCGGCGTCCGCATCGACGTGACGTCGGCCCGCGCTGCGCTGGTCATCGCCGAGAAGGCGAAGGACCGGATCAACAAGGAGTTGGCTGAAGTAACGGGTTACTACGTCACTGCCGTTACCCAGGTCGCCGCAATGCAGCGCTGGCTGACCTCTCGCGGCGTCGAGATGCCGACGCTGGACAAGGACGAGGTCGAGGACGTTCTGCTGCTTTGCGATGATCTGCCGGATGATGTCCGTCGCGCGCTAGAGCTGCGCCAGGAGGGTGCGAAGCCATCTGTCGACAAGATCGGCACCATGCTCGACCGCGTCGGCGCCAACGGCCGCGCCTGCGGCTCGTACCTGCATCATGGCGCCGGTCAAACCGGCCGCTTTTCGGCGCGAGGGCTCCAGGTCCACAACATGCCGAAATACCGCAAGGTGTTCGAGAGCGAATTCGAGAAGGGGCGGCTCGAGCTGTCTACGCTGTTCGGCGCTATCCGCACGGGCGAGCCGGAGGCGCTTGAGCTGCTGTACGGCTCCGACATCGGCCGGCCGCTGCATCTCCTGTCTGACGCCGTCCGGTCCTTCATATGGGCCGAGCCTGGCCATGAGTTCCACAATGCCGACTTCACGTCGATCGAAGGCGTCAAGGCGGCTTGGTTCGCGAATGAGCAGTGGAAGCTTCAGGCGTTCCGCGACCTCATCGACGGAACCGGACCTGGCATGTACGAGCTGCTCGCCTCGTCGATCTATTCCGTGCCGGTAGCCGCGGTGACGAAGCCGCAACGCAGCGTCGGCAAGGTCGGCGAGCTCAGTATGGGCTACCAGGGTGGTTGTGGCGCGCTCGCGCGCATGGCCCGTGCGAACAAGTTGAAACTGCCGAGTATCTTCGATTCCGTCTGGTCGAGCGCCGACGGCGAGGCGCAGGAAAAGGCCGAGAAGCGGTTCGAAGAGCGCGTCGCGGCCCACGACGACTTGACGCAGAAGCTAGGTCGAGAAGGTTGGATCGCCGCCGAGTTGGTCAAGGTCGGCTGGCGGGCGAAGCACCCGGCCATCGTGGCAGCCTGGAAAGCGCTCGAGGACGCCGCTACGCAGGCCGTAGCCGAGCCAGAGACTGTCGTTCCGGCGCTCGACGGCAAAGTTGCATACGTGGTGCGCCACGGCTTCTTGTGGTGCCGGCTGCCGTCTGGCCGGTGCCTTGCCTACGGCCGGCCACGCATGGACACGGTTGACGCGCCTTGGGCCGACAAGACACTGGAGCCGGAGAAGCGTGAGAAAAAGCGCGGGCTCACTGTACTCGGCGTCGGTGACAACGAGCGCTGGTCTCGGTTCTCAATCTATGGCGGCTCGCTGTTCAACAACGTCGTCCAGGGCTCGTCGCGAGATATCCTGACACACGGGATGCAGAACGCCGAGGCCGTCGGCTATCCGATCGTGCTTCACACCCATGACGAAGCGATGAGTGAGCTGCCGATCGGCCAGGGAAGCCACGAGGCGTTCTCGACGGCTCTTTGTGATCTGCCGTCTTGGTGCCGGGATCTGCCGCTGAAGGCGGCCGGATGGACCGGCAAGCGATACGCCAAGCGCTGATCTGCGAGCTGAAGCCATGGGCCGCCGGCCTGCCGCTCACAGCGAGCGGCTGGCGCGGGAAACGCTACCGCAAGGATTGAGGCGCTCATTTTCGACGTGATCGGCATCTAGGCGGCGTCCGCCTGCTTCGCCCGAGATCCCCGATGACGACCTTCGAACCCAAGCCCTACGCCGAGAGAGGCCGGTGGGATATCTACGCCCACGTCATCCACGCACTGATGCTGCGCGACATGCGGACCCGGTTCGGCGCGTCGTATTGGGGTTATTTCGTCGTCGTGATGTGGCCGGTCGCGCACATCTTCCTCATCGTCGTCATCATGACGTTTCGCGGCATTCCGTCCCCGCTCGACGGCAGCGCCGCGCTGTTCATCGCCACGGGCGCGATGCCGGCCCTCGTGTTCCAGTACACTTCGCGCGAAGCGATGAAGGCCATCGGCAACAACAAGCCTCTAACCTACTATCCGCAGGTCAAGCTGTTCGATCTGATCGTTGCGCGGTACATCGTGGAGGTGGTCAAAGGCTTTACAGGCCTCGTCGTCGTGTTCGCGATCCTGGCTTGCTTCGGAATTGACCCGATACCAGACGAGCCGATCATGGCAATTGGCGGTTATTGCGCCGCGCTACTGCTGGGATTGGGGATCGGCGCGATCAACGTCGGCATCCTATCCTTCTTCCCCGGATGGATGATCGGATACGTCCTCGTGACGATCTCGCTCTACCTCACCTCTGGAGTGTATTTCCTGCCGCAATTCCTGCCGCCGCAAGTGTACGAGGCCATGAAATGGAACCCGATTGTGCAGATCATTGAGTGGGTTCGCCTTGGGTACTATCCCTTCCTAGGAGTCAGCGTCGACTACCTCTACGTCCTCGGCTGCGGCTTCGGATCGCTCTCAATTGGCCTTGCCATGGAACGGACGGTGGTCCGACGCCTAGCCTAATCGACCCGGTTTCGTTAGGTTGCGCGCCCTGCCACCGAACCCGGAGCCCGGCCCGTGTCCCTCAATCAGTACTTCTGGGCCAACAAGGATCGCCCGATCCGCAAGTGGGCGCACTACCTGCCGCTCTACGAGCGATATTTCCGGCCGTTCGTCGGCCGGAGCATCGTGTTTCTGGAGATCGGGTGCGGCAACGGCGGCTCGTCGCAGATGTTCAAACACTACTTCGGGCCTGCCGCGAAGCTCGTCAGCGTGGACATTCGGCCCGAGTGCAAGGCGTTCGAGGACGAGCAGGTCAGCGTGCGGATCGGCGACCAGGGCGATCCGGCCTTCATGCAGTCGCTGATTGACGAGTTCGGCGCGCCCGACATCGTACTGGACGACGGAAGCCACCTGTCGCCGCACATGATCCGGTCGTTCGAATACCTCTATCCGCGCCTGCCGCGCGACGCCCTCTACATGGTCGAGGACGTACACGCCTCCTATTGGGCCGACTTCCAGGGCGGTCTGCGCAAGCCCGGCGCCTTCATGGAGCGGGTCAAGGAGACGCTGGACGAGCTTCACGCTCATTGGACGCGCGGCGAGCTGCCGGAGACCGAGATCGGCCGGCACACGCGCGGCATCCACATCCACGACAGCATCATCGTGTTCGAGAAGGGCGCTTTCGTGAACCGCTCGGACCAGTTCATTCCGAACGTTGAGGGTGCGACGCGCTGGTGACGGATCAGGTGACTTGCACCCACCCGTCGACAATGTCGTAGACGAACTCCTGGCTCCCGCCCGTCAGGATCGACACCGGCGTGCCCCCGTAGACGCCGAGCACGTTCAGCGCGCCGAGGATGCTGCCCAGGCCGGATCGCTGCTTGAACCGGAACGACGCGCCGGGAAACGCCAGCGCCGTCGAGAGCGTGACCGTCCGCGTCGTGCCGAGCGGGACAGTGCCGTCGAGCAGCAGAATCGATGGCGTCTTGAGCGGCATCAGCGTCATGTTCGCCGACACCGTTTGCTTAGCGGCGAACACCGGGCGAACGGGCTTCCAGTACGTGAGCGCCCCCGTCCGGGCGGCGAGCACGAGATCCGTGGTCGACCCGAACAGATCGGTGACGCGGGCGTACTTGCCGATGTTGGCGGCGGGATCCGGAAGCGTGTCGACGGTGTAGTCGGCCGCCAGGATCGTCGGAATGCCGGGCATGGCGCCCACGATCTGGCGAACATCGTCCTCGAAAGAGAGTGGTCCGCCGGATAGGGGCATCGTGTGTCCTTTCAACCCCAGGCGACAAAGCCGGAAACGGGGTAAACGAGCGGGCCGGTGTTAAGAGTGACCGTCGATCCAGAGGCGTAAAGACAGGCCGTGGGGAAGAAAGGGCCGGTGGCTCCAGAAATGCTCCGAGTGAACCGCAGGGCGCCGTTGACATAATAGCTCACGGTATTGTCCGTCTTGTTGAGGAACACCCCAACTACATCTCCTGTACCGTACGTGAAGCCCGTGTCCTCCTGCCCGCTTGGGCCAGAGTAAAACCCTCCTGGATAGTACGCTGTGTTCTGCCCATCGCCCCCGGAAGATGCCTCTGGACTGTCCAAAGTTGAGGCGATGCCTACATAGTTGTTACCATTGGGGGCGGTGTCGACTTTTATTTCAAATCCGAAGCTGCCTGCATTTCGCGAAAGCGATCCCTTGACGGACTTATACGCGGCGGCTCCAGACCGAGCTGCGGTATTGTTGGCGTTAGACAGCGATATCGTAGATGCTTTAGCGGCAGGATCCCAGGCGCTCCCCGCACCGCCCCCGCCTCCGATCAGCCCAACACCGAGCGACCGGCGAACATTAAACCGAAACGGCATGGCGCTAGCTCGCCAGATACGAATACGGGACAGACGCCGTACCGGACGCGACCGATACCAGACCCGTGCACAGCGTGTCGGCCTCGGTGACGTAGAGCTGTCCGGCCGGCACCGCGATCATGCGCTTCGTCGTCGCCGCGGTTGGCGCCGCAGCGACCGCGGGCGTCGCGTCGGCGCCCACGTTCACGCGCAAGACGATCGTCGCCGTGCCGAGGTTCTGGAACTCGAACTTTTTCCGGTTCGGATCGGCAGCGAGAACCTGCGTGGCCGTGCCAGCCGTGCCGCTCGTCGTGCCGCCGCCTTCGGTGATCGTTGCTCGCTGCGCCGTGCTCGCCGTGACCGCGCCCGATACCGGCACGGGCACGCCACCGTTGATGCCCTGGACGGCCTGCGCGACGGTTCCGTTCGTTCCGGCCGCCGTGACCGACCCCGTCGAGCCGGATCCGCCACCACCCGTTCCGGTCGCGGGGTCGATGAGATTGGCGTTCGAATCGGCCAGCTGGACGACGGGGTATTTGTTGACGGGCATCTCGAGCTCCTAGAAGCAGTGGTCAGACGCCCGGGCGTCCTCGGAAAGGTGTGACGGCGCCGCCGCTGGCCGGCAGGTACAGCTCGGGCGCCGCGGCCGGGCCGGGCAGCAGCGCCTTGGCCGTATTCAGCACCTGCGGCGGGTTGGCCCGAGGCAGGCCGAAGTGGATCGGGTACGGCCCGAGCAGTACGCCGCGCGGGGCCGCCGACCAGGTGAACCCGGTGTTGTTCGTGACCGTGATGTCGGAAGCGTTGAACGCGAAGCCGACCAGGCCGACGAACTTGTCGGCTCCGACCGTGACCATGTTCTCGCTGGCGAGCCCGGCGTTGGCGCCCGTGTAGTCGGCCTGTGCGGTGCCGGTCGGATACGGGATCGACAGCGTGCCGCCGTTCGGGACATCGGCGGTGATCCGGACCGGGCCGACGTGGGCGTAGTTGGCGGTCGTGCTGATGGGCATCGTGGTCTCCAGTCGCGCGGGCGTACCGTACCACTGTCCAATCTGTCCGTCGACACCTATGGACAAAGCGTCATCCGTGACATACACCTGACATACACCGACCCACGGAGGAGACGATGAACGTCAACAAGCCCAAGGACACGACCGTCACGACGATGCGCCTGTCGCGCCGCGTCATGGCGGCGGCCGCGCGCAAGGCCACGCAGAAGGGGATCAGCCGCACGCTGTACGTCGAGCAGCTGATCCGGCGGGACCTGCGCATGCCCGAGCAGGACATCGAGCCCGGCACGGGGGTGTTCGCATGAGCGATATTCCCAAGCCGGAATCGGCACAGCGCACCGTCTGGATCGGACAGGGCGGTGAAGAGCACGCCTGCGAGCAGGACGCGGTCATCAGCTTCGTCGAACAGCGGCTGACCGATCTCATCGACCGAGTCAGCGATCCTGACGGTGCGGACCCTCGGCATGCTGCACAGATGCTGATCGGCGCCCGGAAGGACGTGCTGCGCTGGCTGCAAGCCGTCGAAGACGCCAATGCTTGACGCGTTGCGCGCCGCTCTTCCCGACTGCGGTTTTGCCGTCAGCGCCTACGAGCCCGGCGGCGACGTCACGCTCGAGGTCATCACGCCCGACGGGGCGACCTTCCAGTTCGTCGGCCCGACCGAGGCCGCCGTGATCGCCCGGGCTCTCCCGGGCGCAGCCGAGCCGGCGGCCCCGCCGGCAGAAACCGCCATCCCCGCCGCACCATCAATTTTCGATTGAGGAGACCCCGTCCATGACCACCCCCGTTCTAACCGAAGACGGCAAGAGGCTCGCTGAGGCGCTGCGGCAGGCAGGGATGATAACCGACCGTCACATGGCGTCAGGCTACTGGATCGCCCCCCTCAACGCCGCCGCCGCGAGCCTCCGCCTCCCGCTTGAGGGCGATGCGAGCCTGCGGGAGGCGTGCGATCCGTGGTCAGCCCACACAGGAGAGCCGCCTGCGGATGACAGCCCTCTGATGGGCGTTTTCGGCGCGGGAATGAACTACACCGAGGACTTGCTGGCGAGCTTGCTTCAGGTGTCGTCATTCTACGAGCGCGGGGACGGTAGTGAGGACTTCGATAGCGACGCAACGAAGACCCTCGTCAACATTTTGGTCGCCGCCGAACTGTGGGATGAGGACAAGAACTGCCCCGTCAGCGCCCTCGCCCGCCCGCAACCCGAGGCCAAAGGGCCGGTCGCGGCGGGGGAGGAGTCGGCAAGCATTTTGATCAATGCGCTCAACGAATGCGCTGACATTTTCACGGAAATCCGAAACGACTACACTGATCCGAGAAGTGAGTGCCGCCAAGGCAGATCGCTTATCTCCGAGGCCCTGTCGGATTACGCAGCCGCCCTCGCCTCCACCACGCCCCCGGCAGAAGCAAAAACGCCGGATGCCGCCGCAGGGGGATCGGTGGGGGATGAGAGCAAAGAACGGCGCGAGTACCGCGACTGGATGCGTCGCACTGCCATGGCCATGCCCGAACTGGCGGCCCGTGTCTTCGCCCTTCGGGGCAAGCCCTACATGGGCTCCGGCTTCCATTGGTCAATGGAGCGCAGCTTGGGCAGGGCCATCGCTTCGGTGAACGACTACGAGGGCAAAGTCTGGCACGGCAAGGAAGCCTTCGCCAATCGTTTGACCGCCCAAATTTGCGTCGAGTCCCTGTTTGAGAGCGTAGCCAAGGCAGAACAGTCCCTCACCCCAACCGGATCGGCGGGTGAAGACGATACGGGGGTGCGGGAGGCGCTGGCAGCCGACGTGCTTCACTACATTCAGAGCAGCGAGAACGGCCTTTCGCGGGTCCCTCGCCAGCTTCTGTGCCGGATCGAAGATGTCCTGCGTTCAGGGCGCGCCCCCCAACCGCCCAAGGCCGAGACGCCGGCAGGAGTGGGGGAGCTGATCGGCGCGCTCAAGCGGATCGTGGGCATGAACCAAGCCCAGATGAATGCGATCCATCGGGCAGCAGAGATGGAGCGGATCGCCCGCGCCGCCCTCTCCACCGCCCCAGCGGCATGGCCTGGAGACGAGGTGGAGCGCTGGCGGCCGGTGAGCGAGGCAGATTACGAAAAGCTCGTCGTGCTCGGCTGGTGGCAATTCAGCACGTTGGGTTTCCGGCCGCGCTGGAATGCTGAAGTCGGTCGCGTCTGTGACGTCGGGTCCGCCACCCACTTCTGCCCGCTACCAGCCACGCCCGCCATCGCCGCCGCACCGGCCGCTGACGGAGGGCGGGCGTGATGGGCGCAATCGACAAATCCGATCCCCGCATCGCCTTCGTTCCAGAAGATCAAGCAGCCACACCTCCCGCAGGCTTGATTGAGCACATGAAGGACCGGTGGTGGGTCACGCATCCTGTTGAAGGCCTTGTGTTCTACGTGACCAGAGGCCTGCATTCGCCTCAGCGCAATAGCAATGAGACGATCACCCGCCACCTTCGAGATAAGCTGTATCCGTGGGCCGAGGTGAAGTTCATCCCGAGCGTTTTTCGCCGCATTAATCCGAGTGATTACGCATGACCGCCCCCGAAGGAGCAACCGTGATGTCAAAGGCGAAGCTTCTGGAAAAGATCACGGATACACACACCGACCTAAACATGTTCGCGAGCATCGTCACTCTTCTTGAGGGCGGCCATATCTATTCGTCGACGCCAAGGGTTCAGCGATCTGTCGAACGCATTATTGCGATTTGTCAGAAAGAGCAAAGCGAACTCTTGAGCGAGCATGACCGCGCCGTGCTGTCTCTCAATCTCAAGGAGCACCCCCATGGCTGAGACACAGAGCGCGCCGAGCTTACGGGAGCTTTCTGAGGCGGCGCCATACCCAATCAAGCTTCAGGCTATGGGGATCATCGTCCACACGGAGACCCACCGGCACGCCAACGCGCACTTGGGGTCGAGGGAGATGGCCGAGTTCGTCGCCCGGCTCGTCTCCGACTACCGCGCCGGCCGCCTCATCGATCCCACCACCCTAACCGAGGCTGTCGCCGCCGCACGAGCTGAAGGCGTCCGCGAGGGGCTGGAGACGGCGCGGCAACAGTATTTGACTGCGGTTCTACCAAACCTCACCCCCGGAGGCCGGACCGATGGCTAAGGGCACGGGACTGACGGGCGTCGATCCCGGCTGACAAACCCAACAGACACGTGCGACAAGCAGAAAAGCCGGAGCGCTCTACAGCGCTCCGGCTTCCCTCATCCCGCCACAGGACACCGCTCGAATGACAGAGTTCCCACCCGTCGCTCTCGCGCGCCGCTATTGTATGTCGCTGCACACCGCAGGGCAAGACACAATGGACAAGTGGTACGTCGAGAAAACCGTGAACGGTTGGTGCGTCATGCACCCCGGTCCAAGCTGTGCTTGGTTCTGCCCGGACCAGTTCGGACAGGTAAAATCGTACTACCGAAACGTCGGCCACGTGGACGACCCGGTCAGCTACCGAGAACTCCAGCGCATCTCTCAACTCGTTCGAGATCGAAGCCGATCCTACGGCGTGAAGCGATTCGGAAACTGCTTCTCCGACGATCGGGAGGCGCTCTGCCGCATGTTCGCAGTCGAGCTGAACGGAGCTCGGTCATGAGCGAAGCACCGAAAGAGACCGTCGGCGACGGCTTCCGCGCGCTGTGGAATCTGGGGTATCGCCATCTCGTCCCGATCGTCCCGCACAACGGCGTGCTGTCGCCCCGCTCCCATCTCGCCAAGCGCAAGGGCGACGTCCGCGGCAAGGCCCCAGGTCTGCGGGGCTCCGATGGTGAGTGGTACGGTCTGAAGGGCTGGCAAACGGCCACGCCCACGGAAGCCGATCTGGCGACGTGGCAGTCGATGGGGGCGGGCGTCGGCTTGCGGCTCGGGCTGCAGCACGACGGCACGTATCTGTTCGCCGTCGATGCCGACACGCTGGATCGCAAGTCGGCCGAGATCGTCGCTTCTCAGGTCCAGGCGCGCTTCGGCCCGGTGCCGGTCCGGATCGGCCGCTCGCCCAAGGCGCTGTATCTAGTTCGCTGTCGCGAAGCGCTGCCGTACCGCTCGCTGGTGTTCGAGCACGGCGTGGTCGAGGTGCTCGGCGAAGGCAAGCAGTGCGTGATCGTCGGCGTTCACCCCGTGACGCTGCTGCCGTACCGGATCACGCGCCCGGCGACCGGCGGGTTGCCGCCTCTGGCGGGCTTACCAATGCAGGACGCGGCCGAGATCGACGGGCTGCTGGCGGATCTGTCGGGCGTGCTGCCGAAGCCGGAGAGGGTCTACGGCGAGCACGGCATGACCGACCGGGCAAGCGTGGACCAGGAGCGCCTCAAGGGCGATCTGGAGCTCGTGAGGAAAGCCGTCGAGGCCATCCCGAACCGCTACCCGGCCGATGGCTACGCGTGGTGGGTCAAATTGGCGGCGGCCATTCGCGGGGCGTGCCAGGAGGATGACAGTCTCGGGCTCGAGCTGTTCGAGGAGTTCTCGGAGCGCGCCGATATGGGTGGGGCGGACGCGGCGGAATCCGCAACCCGGGTGTACCGATCGATCAACGCGCCGTTCGCTGTCGGCGCATCGCTGCTGTTCGAGTGGGCCGAGGAACGCAGCGAGGGCCGTTTCAGCCGATCTGATCTGTGGTTCGACGATGATGCGGCGGCTGAAGTTAAAAAAGAATTTGGGGCCGGGGCCGAGGGAACAAATTGCTTTTTGGAAGGTCCCCGTCCGAAGCTGATGCTCGAGCGCTTCGACGACGTGGCGGACCTGGCGCTGACCGCGACGACGAAGCCGTTGGTCCGCGGGCTGCTTGATTGGGGCACCATGTCGGTCCTGTACGGCGAATCGAACGCCGGCAAGACCTTCGCCACGATGGATATCGCCTATCACGTGGCGGCGGGCCGGGATTGGGGCGGCCTCAAGGTGACACAGGCACCCGTGCTGTACGGCGCGGCCGAGGGCGGTGGCGGCGCCACGAAACGGGCGGCGGCCTTGCGCGCGAAATACGGCCCGTGCGCGGCCTTCCACTTCCTGCGGTATCCCGTGAACCTATTGGATCCGGCGGCCGATCTCGGGCCGCTCATCGCACTTGCGCAGGGCATCGAGGGGTTGGGGCTCGTCGTGCTCGACACGCTGGCCCGCGTCATGGCCGGGGGCGACGAGAACTCGAACGTCGACATGGGGACGCTCGTTCGGCACGTGGACGCGATCCGGGCGGCCACAGGGGCGCACGTGCTCATCGTGCACCACACCGGCAAGGATCTCGCCCGGGGCGCGCGCGGTCACTCATCCCTGCGGGCGGCCACGGACACCGAAATTGAGGTGACGCCGGGTCGGTTGGCGGTGACGAAGCAACGTGATCTGGATCGGGAGTTCGTGACCGGCTTCGATCTCGAGCCTGTCGTGTTGGGCGTGTCGGCGGACGGCGATCCGGTCTCGTCGTGCACGGTAGTTCTGAAGGCCGCAGGGCCGGCCGTGGCGGGCGTAGCGGCGGGCATCGATGAGGCACGGCAGGCCGAAGTCCTGGACGTGTTGCGCGGGCATGTGTGGCGAGAGGATGCGCAATCCCCCGATTGGGTCGGACGGCCGATCGCCGGCGTTCTGGACATGCCGTTGGGCACAACTCAGGATAAAAAAGCGGTGTCCGCGGTTGTGGCGCAATGGATCGCTAGCGGCGTGCTTGAGCGGCAAACGCGGGGTGACAAGCTTCGTCGGCCTCGTGTGTATGTCACGGTCAAAGCCTCAGTTTTTGATTGAGCAAGGTGCTCCGCTCCACCTGCTCCACCCCCTGTTTAGGGTGGAGCGGAGCGGTGGCGCAGTCCGCTCTGCTCCACTGCTCCGCTCCACCCCCCTATCGAAGAGGGGTGGAGAGGGTGGAGCGGGGTGCACGGGGCTCGTTGGGCTTAGTCGGGTTTGGTTTTAGAATTAAGGGGTGGAGCAGGCCGACGACAAAAAGAAAGGGCGCCCCGGTCAGGGCGCCCCGCGAATCCAGATTATGAGCTTGTATGTCAGAACGGCGAGGCGTCCGATAATGAGCGGGCCGATTGCAACCGCTAGGGTGATTCCTAGAAAGAGCTGAATGGCGCTGATCATGCCCGCGCGTCCGAATCGTCGGCGTTTGGGGTGTTCTGAACGTAGCGAGCGCCGATCTCATCGTCACAGAAGTCTGCCAACTCCTGGCCCGTCATACCGCCAAGAGCGAGTTCTTCGGGCTTCCGCTCTCCGATACGGCGAAATAGATCCAGCGTTTCGGTGTCCAGCGTTAAGAGGTGTGCTCGAACTCGATCATTGTACGAAATGATAGCTGCTGAGCTGGGGCTTACCATGGCGGTTATCCTAAAACGGGTGACAAATTGGACAGGCGAGACGCGAGCTATTCCGTGGCGTCCGAATCGTCGGCGCTGAGGTGGGGCCAGCACGCCCATGCCACTAGGCAGGCGAACCAAAGTGGGCTCAGAGCCGTCAGGACGGCGGTGACGAGCAATTGGCTATCGGACACGGGCGGAACTCCAAACGGGCGCTGGCGGGGCGCGTGGGGCGATTGTAGGGGGTGTCGGTTGCGATGATGGACGTAATGGACAGCTATTCGAGCACGAAGATGTCGGAACCGGACGACGGATCGAAGTCAGCGGGCGGATCGGTCGGGTCGACGCCTTCACGCTCGCACATCGTCAGGAACTCGGAGAAGTCGCCGCAAGCGAGCCACAGAATCTTCTCGGCTACCTCGTCGTTCGACAAGGCGTTGAGCTCGTCGGCTTCCCAGGCGCCATAGCCGGTCAGGCACTGCACGGCACGCTTGCGGTTGACGTGCAGGCCGAGCCGCTCGCGCCAGTATGCGACAGGCTCGTCGGCACGGCCCGGACCGCTGCAATCTTCGATGCACTCACGGGGCAGCTCGTGAAGGCCGAGCACGTAATCGACGAGGAGCGTGGGGGCGGCAGTGGTGGACATGGCGGTGTCTCTCGGGGTTGGGGTGTCGGTTGCGGAGATGGACGGAATGGACAGTTCAGCGCTTAGAAACGGGCCGGCACAGCGCTTCGGCGTCTCGGGCAAGGTGGAAAGTTCTGGAGGCGCAGGGGTTCGCGTAACCAGGAGTGCTGTAGCCAACGATCGCGCGGTTGCGTGTCTCCCAGTAGGTTGTCTCGCGCTCAATGCGCAGAACGATATCTCTAGGCTTCACGTAGTCGAAGAACTTGTCCTTGGTGACGGTAACGAAACGGTCGGACATGATGCGCTCCTAAGTGGCTGGCGGGGTTGGTGTCTCGCCGTTGGTGTATGTCACTTGTATGTCAGCCATGGCGGGTCTGTCAATCGACAAAATAGACAAAACGTCTTTTTCTCGCGACTGCGCGCAATCTGGTTAGCAGCTTGGCGGGAATAAGATTTCAGATGGCTAGGCTTGCACGCGGCCCGGTTAGGGCGCTTTATGTGGTACTATGACACCACAACAGCAGCGGTTTGTGCAGGCCATGGCAGCAACGGGGGATGTCGCCTATTCGGCGGCCAAGGCGGGCTATGCGCACCCGGAATCGGGCTATCGGCAGCTGGAGAAGCCCGCTGTCAGCGCCGCGATTGCCGCCGAGCAGGAAGCGTTCCTGCACAACGATATTTACCCGCTTGCGCTCTGGCGGCTGCACAAGATCCTGAAGGACGACAACATCGCGCCCCAACACCACAACGTGGCGATCAAGACCGCCATCGCGGCCGCTGAGAAGCGCGTCGACCCGGCGACGGGCAAGAACCTGTCCGAACTCAGCTTAGCCGAGGTGGAGCGCATGATCGCCAACCTGAAAGCCGCCGATGCGCGCGCCAACGCTCAGACGCTCGAGCCGGAGCAAGCCGCTCTCCAAGCATCAGGTGAAGGCGTTTTCGGGTAGTTGCGCGCATCTGGTGCGCCCAACCATGCGCTAAGTCATTGAACTATAAGGGGCGACAATGTTCTGTCTAAGAGCATTGCGCCCCGATCCGGCTCGACGGAGGGGCGGTGCCGGGCCGGACCCGGCCCCCGGCGGCAGTCCAAACCGTTCTCGTCAGCGGGCGTCGGACGCCCGGAGAAATTTGCGGTTCGTAAATCGGCCCTGACATACAAACTGGACATCGCGTCCGCACCGCCGTACAGATTGGACGCCGATGCGGGCACTACCCCTACGTCCCTGCGTGCAGGGACGATCCGGACCGGAAGGACGGATAGCGGCCCGCATCGGCATATCGCAACCCGCAGAGGAAGAACGCGATGCCCATGGACGAAGCAGCCGTCGAGAAGATGATCCAGGACAAGGGCAAAACAGCGCCCCGGATCACCCCCGAACAGGTCGATGCGCAGATCACCAAGGAGGACTTCTACGTCTTCCCGGGCACGACCCTGACCGTCGCCGCGCTGACCCTGAAAAACGGGTTCATCGTGACCGGCGAGAGCGCGGCCGCGTCCCCGGCGAACTTCGACGAGGATCTCGGCCGCAAGATCGCTCGCGATAACGCCCGGAACAAGATCTGGGCGCTGGAGGGCTACAATCTCCGGACCCGGCTGGCCGAGCAGGCCAGCATCAAGGCCTGAACCGAAGCTATCCCGCCACGGAGATCCAGCATGAACATCAGCGACCAGCAGAAGCTACTCGTCGAGGAGGCCAAGCGCCGACGGGCCGCCGCACTGGAGGACTACGAGCGCCGGCACAGCCCGGCCCCGACGAGCGTCGACAGCCAGTTCGCCGCCGTCTTCTCCGACCCCGCCCCGGCGCAGGCCGCCGACACGGCCTGTTCGGTGTCCGACAGCTCGGGATCGTGCGGGGGTGGCGAATGACGATCGATCTTACGCTATACGCCGAACTGAACGAGGAGACCGGCCAAGTCTCCATCGTAGCGAAACCTGACGGCATGGCCGCCGTAACGCTGTTCGCCTATCCTCGGGATCTGGCGGCCGGCGCCCAAATCACGGCCGTGACGATGGAGGCCGACGCCGCAATGCTCGGAGCGCCGCTCGGCAACCGCTACATTGCGTTCGCTTGCGATTTTAAGGGTTTTCCCTTGCTGCCGCTCCCGGAGCAGGCCGCCGAACGGCCGACGCCGCGCACGTCGGACACCGCTCGGCCCGTTCACCCGAAGCTCGCCGAGGTGCTCGAGAGTTACGGCGCGGTCGGAACCGTGTCCGGGGCCGACGAATAGGTCTCGCCTATCGGCGTATGGCGTTTGTCCATTGTGTCGTCTATTGTCCCTCGACAGCGGTGGACAAGCCATGCCCGATCCGGACAAATACGAGCGCGATTTCAGCTTCGAGGGCTTCCAGAGCGGGAATCCGACCTCGTCGCAGCCCGGAATTCGCATCGACGACGAGCTCGACATGATTTCGGCCGCCATTGGCGGCGTCGTCGATGCGGTCAAAGACGTCCGGCGCTCTGACGGCAAGCTGCCGAACGGGATCGTCACTCCGGACACGCTTTCGCCCGCGCTTTCGTTCTCCGTGACCGGGCCGACCGACGAATACGTCCAAGCGCAGCTCACAGCCGCCGCCGCTGCCGGGTTCGCCGCCGCGTTCGCGGGCAAGCTCGACGTGGGCGCACCCCTGATCGAGCTTCGATTCCCTTCGACCGACGGCGTCGCGCGGGTGGCGAAGCTGGCGGTCGACGCCAGCGGGCGTTTCGGGTGGTCCGACGGAAGCTGGACCGCGTACGCCCCTGCCGTCACCGCCGGCTCCGGCGCCGTCACGGCGGCCACCGCCGAAGGCCGGTATGTCCAGCGCGGCAAGGAGGTCTGGTTCCGGATCAAGGTGGCAATCATCACGAACGGCTCGGCGTCCGGCTACCTGGCCGTGACGCTGCCTGTGCCTCCCGTGACGGGCGACGGAATTTCGTGCGTCGTCGCCGGCCGGGTTCAGCCGGCGGGCGCCATGCTGCAGGGCGTGATCGGCGAGACCGGCACCAGCATCAAGATCCATCGCTTCGACAACACCTACCCCGTCGCCGACGGCCAGACCGTCGTGATCTCCGGCACCTACGAAGCGGCGTGAGCGCGAACATGACCCCGCAGTTCAAACGCGCCGTCGAGACCTACGGCCCCCGCTTCATGGCGGATCTCGGTCTGTCGCGGCTGCATGTCGGCGGCATCTTCGGCAACTTGGCCGTCGAGAGCGCGCAGTTCACCGCCAACCAGGAGAAGAACCCGACCGTCAAGGGCTCGCGCGGCGGCTGGGGCTGGCCGCAATGGACCGGACCGCGCCGGCGCGCGTTCGAGGCGTGGGCCGACGCCAACGGGTTCAAGCGCGACAACCCGGACGGCTTCTACGCCTACATGCTGGTTGAGCTGCGCGGGCCGGAAAAGGCCGCGCTGGCGCGCTTGAAGCGCGCGAAGACGCTCGACAGCGCCACGACCGCGTTCATGCTCGGTTATGAGCGCCCTGGCGTGCCGCACGAGCAGAAGCGCAAGGATTTCGCGCTGGAAGCGCTGCGCGTGCTCGACGCCAAGATCGGCACCCCGACGAAGCCGGCTCAGGCCGCCGATCCGGTCGTCACGAAGCCGGCCAAGCCCCTCAACACCGTTTCGCCCGTGCCGATCGCCTCCGACGCGCAGGTCATGCCGGCGCCGAAGCCCGGGCTGTTCACGTGGCTGTTCAAGAAGCGCGTCGTGGCGCCCGACAGCGTGACCGTGCTGCACGTTCAGACGCAGCTCCAGCAGCGCAACTACTACCTGAACGGGCTGCTCGACGGCACCGACGGCCAGAAGACCCGAGACGCCGTCGCCGCCGCGCGCAAGGACAACGGTCTCGGCGACGGCGGCATCGACGAGGCGTTCCTGGTCGCGCTGCCGAAGATGCCGGTGCGCCCGGTCGCGACCTCGCGCGGCAACCTGACGATTCCGGAGATGACGGCGCACGCGCCCGAGCGCGCCGCGCCGCCCTCGACCCTGCTGAAGATCGGCGGACTGCTGCTCGGCCTCGGCGGGGCCGACGCCGCGCAGACCAGCGGTGTTTTGAACAGCGTGCAACAGACCGCCGACACGGCCGGTAGCGTGCTCGCCAGTCTGCAGAGCGTGATCGGCACCCTGAAGAGCGTCGTCGGCTTCGTGGTCGAGTACCGCTGGCTCTTCATCGTGGCGGCCGGCCTGTGGGCGCTGCTGGAGGGCGTTCGCTACTTCGTCACCCTGTTTCGAGACATCACGCAGGGTCGCCGCTGATGCAGAATCACACCGCCACGGCGATGCACATGACGCGCCCGCTGGAGTGGCTGCTGGCGGTCTGCATGATCACGTGGGGTGCGACGCTGCTGCGGCCCGATCCCTACTTCGACCTGCCGGCCTACCGCGTGATGGCGACGCTCGCGCGCGAGACGTCGTGGGGCTCCGCCGCCGTCTGCTTCGGCCTGTTGCGGTGTCTCGGGCTCGCGATCAACGGCTGGTGGAAGCGCACGCCGATCATCCGGTTCGCCGGGTGCCTGCTCGGCGGCCTGTGCTGGTTGAGCATTGGTTTCTTGATGTACGCGGGCTCGGTCGTCGAAGACAGCCGCTTGCCCGCGGGGATGGGTTTCTACGCCGTCTTCTTCGTCTTCGAAGGCTGGTGCACGCTCGCGACCGGCTACGACATGAACAAGACCGGCTCTCTGTCGAACGGGGCCGTACCGCGCAATGTCCGCTGACGATGTGAAGCCGTGGATCGACCTCCTGGTGACGCTGCTGACCGGGGGTGGAGTTGGCGGAATCCTGCTCGCAGTCATCGGGTGGATGAAGGCCAAGCGCGAGAAGCCCGACCACGTGGCCGCCGAGCCGACGGTCGGCCAGAACGCACTCGCGCACATCGGCGGCATGGTTATGGGCCGGCAGCTCGGGGAGGAAATCGTCACGAACCTCGCCGCGCTTGCGGCATCCCAGGACCGATGCACGCTCGTGCGGGAGCAGGAGATCCGACTGGCCCGGGAGATCAGCGATCAGCGGCACGGCGAGATGCGCAAGCTGAATGACCATCTCGACACGCTCTGCGACCGACTGAAGAATATCCAGGCCAGCGCATGAAGAAGCCCCGCCCCGGCCCGATCAACCCGAACACCGGCAAGCCGCTCTACAAGTTCGACCCGAACGAGGCCCGCAGGGCTGCCCAGGAGGCCGAGCGCGAGCGGCTGGCCGGTATCCGCGCGCTGGAGCGACACGCTGCGGCCCTGAAGTCGGCCGACCGTTTCATGCCTTTCGTCAAGTTCACGATGCCGGACCCGGAGGCACCCGACGACGTGAATCGGTCGCGTTACAAGAACGCCCGGCACCACGACGCCATCGCGCGCGTGCTCGAGGAAGTCGAGAAGGGCGAGATCCAGTTCCTGATCCTGACGATGCCGCCGCGCCACGGGAAGACGCAGCTGGTGTCCCGGCATCTGCCGGCGTGGTTCATCGGCCGACACCCGGACCAGAACGTCGTCGTGGCGACCTACGGCGACGAGCTCGCCATGGATATCGGCGCTGAGGTGCGTGCGATCATGAGCACCACGCAGTACCGCTACGCCTTCCCGGAAGTCCAGTTGCGCCGCGGCGGCGCCGCCAAGGACCGCATCCAGACCACCAAGGGCGGGCTGATGGTGTTCGTCGGCCGCGGCTCGACGCTGACCGGCCGCGGCGCCCACCTGCTCGTCATCGATGACCTCATCAAGGACGACAAGGAGGCGCAGTCGCCGACGATCCGCGATCAGGCTTGGTCCTGGTTCACGAAGGTCGCGATGACCCGCCGGATGGGCAAGAAGCTCGTCATCATGACGTTCACGCGCTGGCATGCCGACGATCCGATCGGCCGGCTCACGAACGACAACGCCGAGGAGAACCCGTACTTCAATCCGGCGCTCGCCAAGAAAATCCGGGTCATCAATTTCCCGGCCTACGCCGAGGAGGACGATCCGCTCGGCCGGCCCGTCGGCGCGCCGCTGTGGCCGGACGGCCCGGACCAGTTCGACGAGACCTTCCTGGAGGAACAGCGTGCGATCGATCCCCTCGGCTTCTCGGCCCTCTACCAGCAGCGGCCGTCCGTGGCCGACGGCGTCCTGTTCCGCCGCGAGAATATCCGGCGCTACCACCCCGCCGATCTCCCGAAGAACCTCCGCTACTACGCCGCCAGCGACCACGCCCTCGGCCTGAAGCAGCGCAACGATCCGAGCTGCTTCGGCCTCGCCGGCGTCGACGAGGACGGCAATCTGTACCTGACGCAGGTCGACTGGCGGAAGATGCCGACTGACGCCGCGGTTGAGAGCATGCTGGTCATGGCCGGCGGCACGAACCGGCCGCTGTTGTGGTGGGCCGAGCGCGGGCACATCTCGCAGTCGATCGGTCCCTTCTTGCGCAAGCGCATGCAGGAGACCGGCACGTACATCAACATCCGCGAGGTGACGCCGGTCGGCGACAAGGCGCAGCGCGCGCAGTCGATCGCCGCGCGCATCGCGCAGGGCAAGGTGTTCCTGCCGATCGGGCCGCGGTGGGCCGACGCCGCGATCGAGCAGCTCATGGCCTTCCCGAACGCGGCGCACGACGACTTCGTCGACATGATGAGCCTGTTCGGTCTCGGCCTGCAGAGCCAGTTCCGCGCCTCGGCGCCGGCCAAGAAACCCGAGGAGCCGGCCTTCGGTACGCTCGGGTGGGTGAAGCTGATGGACAAGTACAAGAACGAGCAGCGGCGCGCCGCGAACGCAGGAGGCTTCTGATGGACGCGAACGGGCTTCAAGGTATTGGCACCATCGTTTTCCTGATGGTGCTGTTCGCTGTCGTCGTAGGCGTCGGCATTGGGTATGTAGCCGCGAGGATTTTTTGATGTTCGACGAGACCGAGACCGTCGATCCGGCGGCCACTCCGAAGCCCGCGGACACGGAAGCGCCGGCGCAGGACCAGGCGCTCGTCCGCACGATCCATCAGCGGATCAAGGAGGACATCAAGCACCACGAGAAGGCGTTCAAGCAGATGCGCCGCGACATGCACGTCGCGAAATACGGGCGGCTGCCCGGCGCCTCGACCGACAGCTACACGGCCAACATCGCCGGCCGCCACGTGAAGCAGAAGACCGCCGGGCTCTACGCCAAGAACCCGAAGGCCACCGCGCGCCGGCGCGAGACGCTCGATTATGAGCTGTGGGACGAGAACCCGCAGACGCTGCAGCTCGCCTATCAAGCCGTGATGCAGGGCCAGATGCTCATGCAGCAGCAGGCCGCCGCAGCGGCGGCCGCGCCGATGATCGACCCGAAGACTGGGCAGGTCGTTCAAGCCGAGATCCCGCCGACCCCGGAGATGGAGCAGGCGCAGGCGCTGCTGGCCGACTTCCAGCGCGGCACGGCGCAGCGCACGATCATCCAGAAGACCGGCCGGACGCTCGAGATCCTGTTCGCGCAGGCGCTGCGCGAGCAGAAGCCCCTCGACTTTAAGATGGGTATGAAGAAGCTGGTCCGGCGGGCTTGCACCACGGCCGTCGGCTACGTCGAGCTCGGGTTCCAGCGCGAGACCGGGCCGCGCCCGGGGCTGGCCGAGCAGCTGGCCGACCATCGCGCCCGCATCGACCACATCAAGAACCTGGCGCAGGGAATCGCCGAGGGCGAGCACGTCGAGGGCGATTCCGAGCTGGCCGAGCTGGAGCACGCCGTCGCGGCGCTTCAGGCCGAGCCCGAGGTCGTCGTGCGCGAGGGTCTGATCGTCGACTTCCCGATGTCGACGAAGGTGATCCCGGACAAGCTGTGCAAGAGCCTCGTCGGCTTCGTCGGCGCCCGGCACATCACCCTGGAGTACCTCTTCAGCCACGACGAGGTGAAAGAGCTGTTCGGCGTCGACCTGCCGAAGAACGCCACCGACGACAGCTCGGACAAGAACGGCAACATGGCCGGCGACGAGGACGACGGCACGTCCCCGCAGATCGACATGGATTTCGACGACGATTCGAGCAGCCGGCGCAAGGGCAACGGCGGCATGGTCAAGGTGTTCAAGCACTACGACAAGCCGTCCGGGCTGGTCTATTTCCTGGCCGAGGGGTACCAGAAGTTCCTAAGAACTCCGGCGGCGCCGGACGTCTTCGTCGAGGACTTCTGGCCGGTCTACGCGCTGACGTTCAACGACGTCGAGCACGAGGACGAGCTGTACCCGCCGTCGGACGTGGCGCTGCTGCTCGACATGCAGCTCGACTACAATCGCTCGCGCCAGGGCAAGCGCGAGCACCGCAAAGCGGCCCGGCCGCGGTGGGCGTTCGCTACGGCCGCCGGGATGACCGACGAGGATATCCAGAAGCTCAAGACATGCGAGCCGTTCGAAGCCGTCGGCCTGTCGTTCGACCCGCAGTCGAAGCTGGCCGATCTGCTGCAGCCGATCCCGGTCCCGGGCGTCGACCCGAACCTGTACGACACGGGCGAGATCTTCCAGGATACGCAGCTCGTCGTCGGCACGCAGGAGGCGCAGTTCGGCGGCGTCAGCAAGGCCACCGCCACCGAGAGCGCCATCGCGGCCAACTCGTCGGCGTCTTCCGACGGCTCCAGCGTGGACGACCTCGACGCGTTCTTGAGCGTCATCGCCCGGGCGAGCGGCCAGATCCTGCTGCGCGAAGTATCGCAGGAGACGGCGCTGAAGGTCGTCGGCCCCGGCGCCGTGTGGCCGCACCTCACGCTGACCGAGATCGCCGAGGAACTCTACCTGGAGATCGAGGCCGGTAGCACGGGCAAGCCGAATCAGGCCGTCCAGGTGAACAACGCGAAGACGATCATCCCCTTCCTGTTGCAGACCGGCCAGATCGATCCGATGTGGCTGGCGAAGTACATGATCCGCATCCTCGACGACAAGATCGACATCACCGATGCGGTGATCGCCGGCATCCCGTCGATCGTGGCGCAGAACCAGAACAAGCAGATCGCCGCGGCGGATCCGGCCGCCGACCCGACCGCGCAGGGGCCGGAGGGCGCGGCGAACGGCCCGGCCCCGCCCGGCGGCGAGGGCGGCAGCGAAGCGGCCTTCGGCAGCAATCAGGTGTAGGTCTTGTCTATAGGCGCTTGTCGACGCGATAGACAAAATGTATGGTGCAGTTCTCGAACCCTGGAGCCACGATGTCCGAGCAGGACGGGATTACCGAACTCGACCCGATCGACGACGCGGGTCCAGGCAACGATACGGACGCGGCAGCGAAGCCCGAGGGCCAGCAGCCGGATAGCGCGAACCCGTCCACCGCGCAGGACGCAACCAACGCCGACGACGATCTGCTGTCTGTTGCCCGAGAGGTCATCAGCGGCAAGGTCAAGCCGGTAGAGGCGGCCTCGTCAGCCGATAACCCGGAAGCCGAGCCGACGACCGGCTCGCAGGTCGCAAAAGAGCCCGACGACGAGAACTTCTCGGACGTCCCTTTCCACAAGCACCCACGGTTCAAGCAGGTTCTCGGCCGGATGAAGGCCGCGGAGACCGACGCGGTCCGCTACCGCAACGTCGACCAGTTCATCTCTTCGCAGGGCATGAGTGCCGAGGACGCCGCAGAGGCGCTCGTCGTTGCCGGCCTGATGAAGAACGATCCGGCCGAGGCGTGGAAGCGGCTGCAGCCGATTCTCCAGAATCTGCTCATCGCCGCGGGCGAAGCCTTGCCGCCCGACCTTCAGCGCAAAGTCGATGCCGGGGAATACTCGCACGACGCTGCTCTGCAGATCAGCCGGGCCAACGCCTCGACGCAATCGCTGCGCCAGCAGCAGGCGCTTCGGGATCAGCAGGCCGAGATGGAGCGACGGACGTCGCACGTCACCTCCCTGAGCAAGGCCGCCGACGATTGGGAAGCCGATCGCCAGACGAAAGACCCGAACTTCGCCGCGAAGATGCCGGCGCTGGAGCGGGAGATCGCGTGGCTGCATCGGTCGGAAGGTGTCCCGAACTCCGTTGACGGGGTGAAGGACCAGCTCAAGCGCGCCTACGAGACGATCAACAAGGAATTTCGGCCTCCGACCCCGACGGCACAGCCGCGTCGCCAGCCCCTCCGACCCATCGTGGCGGGAAATCAGCCGGCAGCGTCTGCGCAGCAAAAGCCTGTTTTCGCTTCGACGCTCGACATCGTGCGCTCCAAGGTGAACCAGGCCGCCGCCTCGTAAAGGTAAGGTCTTATGCCCATCTCCCCCGACGTCCTCGTCGAGATCAACAACACCACCCTCGAGAACTACATCGACAAGGGAAAGGTGTTCAAACAGAACGTCTCGAACAAGCCGCTGCTCAAGGACTTCAACGCCAAGGCCGGCGCCTTCGCCGGCGGCAAGGAGTTCGTCTCCTTCGCCGTGAAGGACGGCCGCGGTGGCGGAACGCTCCAGGGCTACAGCTACGACGACCAGGTCAACTACTACGACCCGGCGACCATCAAGCGTGTCCGCTTCCCCTGGCGTGAGCATCACCTTGGCGTGACCCTGACCCACACCGAGCTTAAGATCGACGGCATCGACATCACCGAGGACGGTGCCGATCAGTCGACCACGGAGATGTCCGGCCGCGAGCAGTTCGCGCTCGCCAATCGCCTTGACGAGGTGATGGACACCATGGGCGAGGACTACGCCTTCAGCCTGAACCGGCTGATGTACGGCGACGGCACGGCCGACGTGAAGGCCATCGCCGGCATCCGGTCGATCATCCTGGACAACCCGAACCTCGGCATCACCGGCGGCATCAACCGCGCGACGACCCCGTACTGGCGCAATCGCGCCGCGACGGCGGCTTTCGGCACGGCCGGCGGCCAGGGTCCGATCACGTCCTCGCCGGCCAACGGCGGCTCGCTCATCGCATTCCTCGAGAAGGAGGATCGCCAGCTCCAGCGCTACCGGAAGGGCACCACCTCCCGGATGCTCTACGCCGGCTCCGACTTCCTCGGCGCCTACCTCAACGAGATGCGCTCGAATGGCTTCTACACGCAAACCGGCTGGGGCGACGGCAAGAAGGTCGACGGCGCGATGGGCGGCCCCGCCTGGCGCGGCACGCCGATCGAGTACGATCCGACCCTCGACGATCTCGGCCTGTCGAAGCGCCTCTACGTGATCGACATGAGCCCGGGCGGCATCCGCATGCTCTACATGAACGGCAACCGGATGAAGAAGCACAACCCGGCCCGGCCGTACGACCGTTATGTGATGTACAACGGCATCACCATGACGGGCGTGATGATCGCCAAGCAGCTCAACACGTCCGCGGTGTACGATATCGCCTAGCACGACGCCCGACAGAATGGATGGCCGCTGACCCGGCCGTCCTCCCCCGAACCCTATTACGGAGGGCGTCATGCCTCTGACCACAACCTCGAACTACGCGACCGTCCGGACGACGCTCACAGCCGATGTCGCCAACGCCGGCACCTTCACCGTGCCGTATCCGACCGGGACGGTGCAGGCCGACTACCAGGGCGCCAACGCCGGTAACACCTCGGACAACATGCTCGTGTTCGACCCGAGCGGCGACAAATACACCGGCGCTCAGATCGGCTTCACCTACGGCGCGTCGAACGTGACCGTGACGAACAACTCGGGCGTCACGTTCGCCGCCGGCCGCACGGCCGTCGTCGGCCTGCCCCGCATCGACCCGATCCAGCGCTACAACGGCCCCAAGGCCATCATCTAAGGGAGGCCGAGCGTCATGGAATACGCAAACGTCATCGTGAAGCTCGCCGGCGAGGCCGACAACACGGTTCCGAAGTACGGCGTCACCGCGGCCGAGATCGCCGTGCTGCTCGCCATCCACGGGCCGGATTCGGTCTACGACATCGAGCCGATCGACCCTCCGAAGGACGAGGACGGCAAGGTCATCAAGGTCCGGAACCGTGACGAGCTGGTGCGCCTGCGCGAGACCTACTCGTCGCAGAACTCCCGGCCGGTCGTCGAGGCGCTCTTCCCGGGTTCCGCGGCGCGCGTCCACGAGACCATCGAAGAGCTCGACCTGCCCGACGAGCTGTTCAAGCCGAAGAGCCGCGCGAAACCGAAGCACGAGACCTCGACGTCGGCCGCCGACAAGCCCGATCGGGAGACCGTCGGCCAGACCCGCAAGCCCGCCAAGGGCGAGAAGGGTTCGGCCTCGGCCAACGAGCAGGCAGAAGCCGACGGCATCACCGATATCCTCGGCTGATCCGTCATGCGGGGAAAGACGCTGGAGAAGCTGATCGACGACTTGCGCGCCGAAACGCGCTTGTCGTTGAACCCGGCCCACAATTCCAACGACCGCGAGCTGCAGGTCAAGCACCTGCAGCGGACGCAAGAATGGCTGTGGGACGACTACGACTGGCCGCACCTGCGCGTCGAACGCAACGTGCCGATCCAGGCCGGGCAGCGCTACTACGATTTCCCCGCAGACCTGGCTCTCGATCGTGTCGAGAAGCTGGAGTATTTCGCCGACGGCGCTTGGTGCCGCCTGCAGCCCGGCATCGAGGGCGCGCACTACTCAATGCGCAACAGCGAGCTCGACGAACGCGAGTGGCCTCCGCGGCGCTGGCGCCTGTCCGAGAACGAGGATTTCGAGGTCTGGCCGATCTCCGATCGCGGCTTCGACCCGGCCACGCAGGACGGGCAGCTCAAGTTCACCGGCATTCGGAAGCTGAAGAAGCTCGTCGACGACGCCGACCGGGCGGATCTCGACGACCGCATCATTGTTCTGTTCGCAGCCGCCGAGCGCCTCGCCGCCGTCGGGGCGAAGGACGCCAAGCTCAAGCAGGACATGGCGCTAAAGCGCTTCGCCCGGCTGCGCGGCGAGCTGCAGATTACGCGCCGCTTCCGCATGTTCGGCACCGGCGAACGCAGCCGCAGTCGCTTCGGCCTGCCGATTGGCAGCGGTGGGGGCGCCTACGTGCCGCCCTCGACGCCGCAACTCACCTACCCGCTTGAGCCGACCGTGATCCAGGTTCCCGTCGACCTTCCTGATAACATTCGTGAAGACGTGCAGGAGTTCTGATGGTCGACCAAGTCATTAGGGCACGGTTCGACTTCTCGAACACGCCCGGCAACACGCCCAACCGTCCGATTCCGCAGGGCGGCGCCGCGATCCAGCAGGCCGATGGCAAGCTGCTGACGATCAAGCCGGACGGCACGCTGCGCGTCACCGATATTCGCGATATCACCGACCAGCTCGCGACCGGACCGCTTGCTGGGGCCTTCTCGTTGAAAGCCGATCTGGTCAACGGTCGTGTACCGCTTGCGCAGTTGCCGCCAGGTTTCGGCGGTGGCGGGCCGACTACGGTCACGGCGTCTCAGATCACCGATGCGTCGGCGTCCGGCCGATCCGTACTGACGGGTACGCCGGCGGCTGGTCGATCCGCGCTCGGCCTCGGAACCGCCGCTGTTCTTGCCGTGGGCGTCTCTGGCGGCGTAGCCGCGTTCGATGACCCTCGGTTCGGGACCGGCGGGGGCGGTGGAGCTCCGTCGACGGTCACGGCTTCGCAGATATCGGACGCGTCGGGGTCGGGCCGGTCTGTGTTGACTGGGACGCCTTTGCAGGGGCGGAACGCCCTTGAGTTTGCAGGTATCCAGGCAACCACGCTTCAGCCGCCGTGGACGAACGGCACAGGCCAGTGGGATCGGTTCCGCGTCAGTGTCGGCCCTACGGATGCGTCATTCTGGGCCGGTGGCGACCGAGACAAGCCGGCGGATCAGCAGACGCTTGGCTGCTATTCTGCAATCACCGGAACGCTAAATATTCCCGTAGAGTCAAACCAGGCTGTCGTCGGGGGTACTCCCGTAACGATTATCTCTGCAGCAATCTCTGGTCTTGTGCAGACGTCAAGCAATCAGAACGTGGGTGTTGGCTTGTTCGCTAATGCTCGTGTGAACGTTCCGAACGGACGTGTCTGGGGCCTGAACGTTGTAACGTCCAACTTTTCGTCCAGTTTCAACGTTCCGCAGTACGGTAACGCCGCACAGATCAACGGTATCGAGATCGACTGCACTTGGAAGGGCACGCAGAACCCGACGACCGGGTCCAATCTGCTAGGGATCTGGATTCCGGCCGAGTTCACAGACGGGCGCCCTGACGGCGCGGCCGATGCGATCCGCATCGGCCGCTACGGGCTCGTAGAGAACAGCTTCCCCTGGAAGAACTTCTTGTCCTCTGACCACGGCGGTGCCGAGCGTTTTGCACAGCTCGGCATGGCTAAACACCCGGAGGCCGATGGACAGGCTGGAGGGCAGGGCCTGTACTGGATCACGTCATCCGGGGGAAAGAAGACCGGAAACAGTGACACCAACCAGTATCACCACAGCTATCTTGAGGTGTCGCCTGGCGGTGACATTGTTCTCCAACCTGACAAGTTTGGCGGCAGTGGTGCGCTTCTCGTCGCCGCCAACAACGTCTTGCTGAACCACTCCATCCACCCAATCAATGGATTTCAGGGTGCGCGGGCGACGCTTGGTACTATTTCTATTACCGGCAGCGCGACGATTAACGGGAACGTCTCGAGCGGGTCTGTCAACACCGGCAACATGAGCGCCTCCGGCAACGGCAGTTTCGGCGGCTCCCTGTCTTGCAACGGCGGCGCGACCCTTTCCAGCGTTACGACCGGCGGCCTTGCGGTCAACGGCAACGGCTCGTTCCAGAGCCTGACCTACCAGGGCGTCGCCGTTCAGCTTAGCCCTTCCGGCTCCATCCCCGGCAACGCCAAGGCCTTGATCGTCGTTGGCCTTTAGGAGAACACAACATGATGCTGCTGAAGACTGCCAATGAGCTAATCGCGATGGACCTTGGCATGCAGGCAATTAACCTGCGGATCGCCCAGGTTAAGGCCGACGAGGACCGCGAGAAGATTGAGGCGCTTGAGGCTCGGATCGTCGAGTTAAGCGCGCCGACCGCACCCATCAACGATTCCGCACCCGAGTAGCGCACGGAAAGAAGACGAATCCGCCGATGAGCACGATTTGGGTCCAGGAGTTCACCGGCGGCCTCGACACCCGGCGCTTGCCGGAGACGACGGTCGGCGGCGTGCTCATCAAGGCGCGCGACGGCCACATCACTCGGGGCGGCGAGTTCGAGCAGCGCGCGGCCTTTGTGAAGACCCATGACCTCCCGGCCGGCACGATCGGGCTCGCGTTCAGCCTGACCGGCCCGGTCGTGTTCGGTAGCGCCGCGCCGCCAGCGTTGCCATCCGGCATCGCATACCAGCGTCTGCAGCACCCCGACGGCCTGGCGCTCGCCAGCGTGCCGTCGACCGACCTCTACGCGGGCAAGCTCTACGCCGTCGGCGTGTTCTCGGACGGCAGCCGATTCCACTTTTACGATGGCGTGCGGGTTGCCGATTGGTTCGACGGTCGCGCTCGGGCGTCGGTCACGGTCGGCGGCAGCGGCGATCAAACGGCGACGCAAGCGACGGCCTACGCCGACGTTCTCGGCGGCGCCGCGGCGCCGGACCCGCCCGTCGCGGACCAGCCGACCGACACGATCAGTTCGATCACCGTCGCCGGCGTGCCGATCATCGGCGGGCCGATCCAGCACACCGGCAACAACGTCACGACGGCAACGGCCGTCGCAGCGGCGATCAACGCCTTCAGCTCGACGCCCGACTACACGGCGACGGCCAGCGGCGTGCGCGTCACGGTGAGGGCCGCCACGCCCGGCGCGGCGGTGAACGGGCAGCCGATCAGCGTCGTCACGACCGGAAACTTCACCGTCGGCAACGGCGTCACCTTCACCGGCGGACGCGATGGCGTCGTCTCGCGGCTGGAGGATCTCTCAGTCGGCACAACCACGATCATTTCGGCCCCGGTGGCGTACGCCGGCAGCAACGAGGCCACGGCCGCCGCCATAGCGCAGGCCATCAACACGGCCGTCACGTCGCCGGATTATAGCGCCAGCGCCAACGGCGCCACGGTCAACATCTTGTCGGCCACGGCCGACGCCACGCAAAACGGGCTTCCGGTCAACTCCCTCACGTCCGGCAATCTGACGATCAGCCCCAGCTCGACCACGATGCAGGGCGCGACGAGCAGCGGCCAGCTTCTGATCCCGGGCGACTTCGTCCGGACGATCGGATCGAAGGTCTACTCGACGTCCGGGCCGAACCTGCACTTCTCGGGCGTCGGCGCGCCGACGAAGTGGTCCACCGACACGACGGGTGCCGGGTTCATCGACTTCTCGGCGCAGGCTTCGGGCCTCGAGCAGCTCTACGCGGTAGCCGAGTACCAGCAGTTCGTCGCGGTGTTCGCCGAGCGCGTCACCAAGATCCAGTACGTCGACCCCGATCCGGCGCTCAACAAGTCGTCGCAGACCCTGCGCAATACCGGCACCGCCAGCCCGCGCAGCGTGACGCAGTTCGGCGACAACGACATCTTCTATCTCGACGAGAGCGGCGTGCGCTCCCTGCGCGCCCGCGACGCCTCGAACGCGGCCTCGACCTCCGACGTCGGTGTGCCGATCGATAGCCTCATCACGGCGAAGCTCGCGTCGCTCGGTCCGGGCGAACGCAGCCGCATCATCGGCCTGATTGAGCCGCGTGACGGCCGATTCTGGCTCATCGTCAAGGACACCGTTTTCGTCTTCTCGTTCTTCGCGGGGGCAAAAGTCAGCGCATGGTCGACCTATCAGCCGGGCTTCGACATCCTGGACGCGGGCGTTTTCCAGCGGCGCGTCTACGTTCGCGCCGCAAATTCGATCTATGTGTATGGCGGCCTCGGGGCGGCTCCGGTGTACGACGAGACCGTAGCCGAGGCCTGGCTACCCTACCTCGACGCGAGCAAGCCGACGACGGTGAAGACCCTGGAGGGGATCGACGCGGCGGTCTCCGGCCGGTGGGACGTCAGCATCGGCATGGAGCCGACCAACTTGGCCGCCGAGGACGAGATCGGGCAGGTCTTCGAGACGACGTTCCGGCGCAACCGCATTCCGGCGAGCGGGCAGTCGACGCACTTCAACCTGCGCTTCCGCAGCCGCGGCGTCGGCCCGCACAAGCTCGCGGCCGCCGTGATCCAGTACGCCGGAGACGCGCCCGATGCTAAGACTTGAGGCGGCCGATTACACGGACGTCGTCCAGGTCGCCCACCGCATGCGCGAGCGCGACGTGCAGGAGTTCCTGGCGGTGTCGCACGCCACCGATCGGGCCGAACTCGCCGAGCAGCTGGTCAAGCGTTTCGGCCAGTCGGACGAGCTGATCGCTGCCCGGGTCGACGGCGAGGCCGTCGCGGTTGGTGGGTGCATGCAACACCGGCCGAACGTCGTGACGTTGTTGTTCTTCGCCACCGACGGCTTCCCCGCCGCGGCGCTCGGTCTGACCCGGTTCATCACGCGCGTCCTGTTTCCGGAGGTGAAGGCCGCCGGCGCGCACCGGATCGAGTGCGTGAGCCACGTCGAGCACCGTGACGCGCACCGCTGGATCGAGATGCTCGGGCTGCGGCGCGAGGCCGAGCTGAAAGGCTTCGGCCGGGCGGGCGAGACCTTCCTGCAATTCGCGTGGACCCGCTGATGAACGTCCGCCCCGCAACCGCCGGTGACGAGGCCGCGATCGTCGAGATGGCGGCCGTCGCCGTCCCGGAAACGTTCCCGCATCTCGACTTCAGCCCGATCCGCACGCGAGAGAGCTTTCGACGCTCGCTCGCCGACCAGGCGCCGGTCTACTTCGTGGTCGAGACCCCGGCCCGGCAGGTCGTCGGCTTCCAGGTCGTGGCGTGGGGGAACAGCGACTTCTCGACCGCGCTGGTCGTCGAGCAGCGCGTCGTGTTCGTCCTGCCGGAGTTCCGCGGATCCGACGCCGCGGCCAGCTTGATCCGACATCTTGTCTATTGGGCCGAGCGACTTGGCGCGGACGAGATGTATGTTAATGTCGCGAGTGGCCGTAGGCAGCAATCGACAGCGCGGTACATCAGGCGGTTCGGCTTCACCGATGTCGGGTCCGTTTTACGAAAGACGAGGCAGCCGTGACGCAGCTTTTCACGCCCCCGAGCAACAAGCAGGCGAACCTCGCGCGTATGGACGAGGCTCAGCGCCAGCAGCGTGTCACGCAGGGTACGAGCGCGATCAACTCGACGTTCGACGGTCAGTTCAACGACGATTATTTCAACGGCCGGACGCAGGCGTTCAACGACTACGCCACGCCGCAGCTCGAGGAGCAGTACGGCAAGGCCAAGAAGGCGTTGACCTTCGCGCTCGCCCGTGACGGCGGCCTGGATTCGTCGAACCGGGCGTCGCGCGAGGGCGAGCTGCAGCAGGCCTACGACACGGCCAAGCGCGGCGTGGCCGACCAAGCGCTGTCGTACGGCAACCAGTCGCGCTCGCAGATCGAGGAAGCCCGGGCCAGCCTGATCTCGTCGCTCAACGCCTCCGGCGATGCCAGCCAAGCGGCCACCGGCGCGATCAACCGCGCGCAGGCCCTCTCTCAGCCGACGGCGTTCTCGCCGATCGGCCAACTCTTCGGCGACTTCACGTCGAGCCTCGGCACGCAAGCCGCCGCCGAGCGCGCTTCGGCCGCCACCGGCGGCGCGCTCTACAAATCACCCTACGACACCGGGCTGTTCTCCAGTTCGGGCAGCGTCAGGAACTCCCGCTGATGTGCGATCCCGTCACTCTCGGCAGCGCCGCCCTCATGGGCGCGTCGACGCTCGCCAACTCGGCCGCGGCCGGCCAGCAGGCGCGCGCCCGCGACAAGGCGCTCGGCGCCGAGCGACAGCGCCAGGGCGAGCTGCAGCGCCAAGCCGAAGCTGTGCAGGAGCGGTCGCGCGGTCGATACGACGACTTCGCGGGCAAGGAGGACGAGCGCGCCGGCAAGCTCAGCAGCTACTTCAACAAGGGCCTCGGCGAAGAGCCGACGGCCGTGGGTGCCGGGTCCGGCGCGCCGAGCGATGCGCTGCCGACTTCCGGATCCAATCTCGTCGTCCAGGAACAGGCCAAGCAGAGCGGCAAGGCCCGCGCCTACGGTCAGCAGCAGGGCTCCGCGCTCGGCGAGCTCCGCTCGTTCGGCGACCTTCTCGGCGAGACCAGCCGGGGTCAGGCCCGCGACGCCGGCGAGATCGGGCAGATCAACAACTTCCGCCAGGGCTCGGCAGCGGTCACGCCGTACGAGCTTGAGGCCGCGAATGCGAAGGGATCCGGCCTGAAGCTGTTCGGCGACCTGCTCGGCGGTGCCGGCCAGATCGGTATGACGGCCGGGCTCACGAAGAACGTGGCCGGTTTGGGCGGCGCCACCCCGGCCGCCGGCACGACGTCGCTGCCGTCTTTCGCGCAGCCGCAAGCCACCGCCCCGATGTCGCTCGGAAGCATGATGTTCGGTGCCATCCCGTCTTTCGCCTCGGGCAGCAACGCATACAAGGTGATCTGATGGCTGTCCGGTTGAGCCGCTTCTACAACGACGAAGGCATCGGGCGCGGCTTTCAGAACATCGCCGCCGCGCTCGCGCCGCCCGATGCCAGCGATCAGCTTGCCGGCCAGAAGGCGCTCGCCACACAGCAGGAGGCGCGTCGGCTGGCCGATTACTACGACGCGGCCAAGAACCCCGCGGTCACGCGCCAGGAGCTCGATCGGCTCGGCATCGGCGTCGGCCGGTTCAACCCGAACCAGAGCTTCTATTCCGTCGACCAGGGCAACGCGACGACGCTCTCGACCAACGCGCGCGACAACGCGACGAAGCTCCAGGCCGAGCGTCTGCAGCAGGAGGGGCTGAACCTGCGCTCGGCGACCGCGCCGCTCAACGAGGGCCAGACCCGGGCCAGCGGCCTCGGCAAGTTCTTCGGCCGCGAGGACATGCCCGAGAACACGCAGGGCGGCGTCACGCTCAACCAGGGCCAGACCTACGTCGGCCCGAACGGCTTCACGGCGCAGGGCGCGGCAAAGCCCCTCGGCACGGACGAAGTGAAGGCCGGCGCCATGCAGGCGCTGCCGGCCAACGATCTTCGCAGCATCGTCATGGGGCAGGCCCCGGTCGAGACGGTGCAGACGCCCGAAGGCCCGCGCGTTCAGTACCGCGATCGGGCCGTCGGGCAGGCGCCGGCGGCGACGCCGGTCACACCGCAGAACGCGACGAACTACCAGACGCCCGACGGCAAGCAGGGTACGGCCGTGCTGCGCGACGGCGTGCTTATGGATAGCCAGACCGGGCAGCCGATTCCGGCCGGATCGAAGCAGTTCTCGACCGCTGTCCAGGGCGGCCAGGACGCGACCGGCATTGGCGCGGCGAACGTCAACAAGGCCGGCCAGCAGCTTCTCGACCTGGATCTGGCCGACGCCGCGATGGATTCCTACGCGCAGCTGCTGAACGAGACGCCCGGCGCGCAGGGCGCGCTCGGCGCCGCGCGGCGGTCTTTTCAAGATCTCGTCGCCACCGGCGGCGAAGTCGGCCAGGTGCTGCAGAAGCAGGACGCCGAGGTGCGTCGGCTCGTCGGCGAGAACCGCTTCTCGCCCGAGGTGCTCCGGCGTTTCGGCGGCTTCGACCCGAAGCTGTCGGCGATCGAGGGCGCCCGACAGCGCGCGATCGCGCTGCAGGCCGCCGCATCGGGCGGCGGGGCGCAGGTTTCGAACCGCGACGTCGAGCGCGTCGAGGCCGAGATCGGCGGGGGCGGGCTGCTCGCGAACAACAGCTCGTCGCTCGCCAACATCGCGCAGGCCAAGCGCACGAACGCCCTGGTCCGGCAGAAGCTCGGCATTGCCAATCCGACGGCCGCGGGGACGTTCCCGGGCGGCGGTACGGCGCCAGCGGCCTCGCCGCCCGCGAACAGCGATGTCCGCACCGTACAGTCCGTAGAGGAAGCGATGGCGCTTCCTCCGGGTACGCAGTTCCGCACCCCTGACGGCCGGATGAAGGTTCGCCCCTGATGGACGCTTTCGACCAGTTCCCCGACGCTCCGGCGGCCCCCGCCGGGCGCGCGGCCGATCCGTTCGACCAGTTCCCCGACGCGGCCCCCGCCGCTCCGACGGCTGCGCCGAGCACCCCGGTTGCGCCGGAACAAGTCGATGCACCCGCGCCGCCTCCCCAGAAGCCGGCGCTCGCCGGCGACAGCTTGGCCGGCGTGGCGAAGGCGATTCCGCAGGGTGTTGTCTCCGGTCTCGAGATGCTGGTGGACGCGCCGGTCAACATCATCAACCAGGCGCCGCGGCTCCTGAACATCAACGGCGGGCTCATCAACAAGATCATGGGCCGCGAGGTCGTACCGACTTTCGGGCCGATCAGCGACAACCCGCTCCTGCCCTCCGACATCATTCAGGCCCCGGGCCGTGCGCTCGGCGTGAAGAAGTACGAGCCGCAGGGGCCGGTCGAGCGGATCGCCGACCGCGTCGGCCAGGAAGTCGGCGCCTCGGCCTTGCCTGTCGTCGGGTCCGTCGCGGCCGGCGCGCGCATCGGCGCGGCCGGCGCCCGGCAGATGATGACGGGCGACAGCGTCGCGCAGCGCATTCTCGGCCCGATGGTCGAAGCCGGAGCCGTGAACCCGGCGGGTGTCGTCGGCCGTGAGACGTCCGGAGCGGTCGCGGCCGGCCTCGGCGCCGGTACCGCCGTCGAAGCCGTGACGCCGATCTCCGACGGGGCCGGTGCGCGCTCGACCGCAGACTTCGCCGGATCCGTCGCGGGCAACACCGCGCTCGCGCTGGCCCGCCCGATCTTGGGCGGCATCGGCTCGCTCGCGGGCGCAGCCGCCGGATCGACCAAGTTCGCCGACGACGTCGCGCGCAGCGAGGTCGCCAACGATCTGCTCGCCAACTCCACCACGGCCCAGCGCCAGGTCCAGGCCGGCGTCGATCGCGGCACGATCGATGCGCAGCCGCTGGCCGATCAGCTTCGGCGCCCGGCCGAGGTCGAGCAGATCATTCCCGGATACCAGGCCGATATCGCGGACCGCTCCGGCGATCCCGGCCTGGCAGCCTACGTCTACGGCAAGACGGCGGCCCGGCCGGGCCTCGACACCGGGCGGCGCGTGGCGAACCAGCAGGTCGTGAATGACCGTGTCGACGGCCTCGCGCCGACGGGCAACGCCGGTCAGTTCCGCGAGGATCTCCAGGGCGGCGTCGATCGACGGCTTGGCGAAGTGGACCGGCAAGCCGAAGAGGCGACGGCCGGTGCGCAGCGACTGATCGAAGCGATCATGCCGCGCATGACGCCGCAGGCGCGCGGTTCGACCGTCCGGACCACCGTTGACGATGTGCTCGGCCGCTTCGTGGCGGGCGCACGGGAACAGCAAGCCGCAGCTGCGCGCTCGGCCGACGAAGCGGCGGCACGGATCGCGCCGCAAAGCGATCCGGCGGTGCGGGGCGATGTCGTGCGCGGAGCGCTGGAGAGCTCGCGCGCCGAGGCGCGGCAGCGCACGGCCGACGCCTATGGGGCGACCGAGATCGGCGCGCGTCAGGCCGATATCGCGCCGCTGACCGCGAGCATCGACGAGCAGATCGCCGGCATGACGAGCGTCGAGCGCGGGCTGGTTCCGCAGGGGTTGATTGATCGCGTGACGCGTTTAGGCCGCGCCGCGGAGGATGGCACCCCGGCCGCGCCGGCGCGGCTCAAGGAAGTCACGGATCTGCGGTCGGAACTCGACCGGGCGCAACGCAACGCGATGGCGGATCCCCGGGCAGAGAATGGCGGACGCAACGCGGCCAGGGTCATCGGCCAGCTGCAAGACAGCGTCGAGCGGTTTATCACCGGCAACT
>Ga0182228_1000006_pt1 | contig 51042 bp, 85 predicted proteins | sample G6R1MG_19_FD_128385 | JGI IMG/M metagenome (GOLD analysis project Ga0182228, IMG submission 128385) | Miscanthus phyllosphere microbial communities from Michigan, USA - G6R3_MAIN_07NOV2016_LD1 MG | ecosystem: Host-associated > Plants > Phyllosphere > Phylloplane/Leaf | place: USA: Michigan... | reverse complement strand
TCGCCTGATGCGCCGGTGGGCCACGCAGTCGCAGGGCGCGGGCGACGGTACGTTGAACGTGCTTGAATATATCCGCCGGAACAACATTTACACGGCGGAAAACTCGGGCGCGCAGCTTCGCATCGTTTCGACCCGCGCGCTGAACGGCGCTGGCACGGGCGGCGCGGATCGCATTGTGGCATACCGCTACGATCGCGAGGTACTGCGTTTCCACCTGCCCATGCCCAAGCGCGTGATCCCTGCCCGTCAGGCTTCGCTCCAGGGCTTCGAGCAGGCGGTCATGGCTCGCACGGGCGGCGTTGAAATCCGCCTCCCCGGCGCGATGGCATATTGCGACGTGCCGCTCGGCTAAGCGCATAATCTAAACCAGCAATTGGCCCCGCTAGTGTGTTGCTAGCGGGGCCTTTTGTTTACCGTTCGAACACCAGCGCCTTTTCCGCCGTAGCGCGATCGGCATCGGGGTTAGCCGCCATGAAGCGGTCAAGCGGCGTGGGATCAGGCTTGATTAGGCCGAGATGTCTGCAAATATGAACCGCAAGCGCAGGGTCTTCGTCAGCCCAGTCTGCTCGATACACCTCGTTTATCGTCATCCGCGCAATTGTCACCGTATCCGCGATGCTGGCGTAATAGGGGTGATCGGCGGGAAGCCTAATAGCTACAATATCTCCATCTTCACGCCCGCCATGCGTGAACCAATTTGACGAACCATCATCGCCTGCAAGATGCGCCAACTTGTTGGTGTCTGTGTATCCATCCTCAGAGCGCGACCAAACGCGCAATTCGCCAGTTTTGTCGATTAGCCATGAAGGGCGCTCGCCATCTTCAATCGCAATCTCCGGTCCCCAAACAATGTCACTCATGCCTTCCTCCTATCCATGCGCTACCCATAGCGCCCACGATGCGTTACAGTCAACCGTTATTTTACACGGAGCCCCGAACAATGGCGTATACGAACGATACCAAGGCACTACAGGGCGTCCGCATGAGCGGTAAGCTGGTGTGGGTCAAGCCCGGCGAAACGGTGGGCCAGGAAGCGCCCGCCAAGCCCGCAGCGGAGCCCGATGCCTACGCCGACATGTCCGACGATACCTTGCGCGACGAGATCGAGGATAAGACCGGCAAGCGCCCGCACCACAATACCAAGCGCGACAAGCTGATCGAGCAGCACAAGGCGCTTTAAAGCGTATCCACGAAGCGGGAAAGCGCGTCGGGCAATCCGTCTGGCGCGCTTTCTTTTTGCTGATCGCGCAGCCCCATTTTGCGCAGATACCATTCCGGTATGCGATTGCCGCCCGGCGTTCCGCCTACTTCGCGCACAGCCATCCGACCACCACCACGATTAGGAATATCCAGAAGCGCCCCACGCGCCCGCCCGAAGCCGATAACGCGTGGGGAAGGCCGTATCTCACTTGCCTTCGCGCTCTAGCTGGCGTCCGCGCTTTAAGGCGGACAGAAACGCATTAGTGATACCACCGCTGTCGCCGCGCGCATATTCGTCGCGATGCGCCTCGGCTACCGCAATATCAGGATCAACCGGCTCGGGCAGCAGGGCGGCGATGGCGTCAGCTTCTTGTTCGCAAGCGCCCCAATGGCCTACGTACTCGCGCCGATGCACTTTTCGAACAAACGCCTCCATTCGCTCAAGCTGTTCGGCGGCGGTGCGGATGGCGGGGGCTGCGTTGCGGATAAACCATTCATTGTTAAGACACCAATCTCTCCCGTCCATATGCCAATTTTCATTGCTTGTTGCACCGCACGGACAATCAGTTGTTTTAAACATGCCGTTAGCATCAGGCCCGCTGGCGTATGTCATGGGCACGATCTTGCCGTCAGACTTACGAACTGCCTCTAACGGGCGGGTGATATCAATCACCGTCGTCATTCCATCCTCCATAGCCATCACATTCACCACACGTCTTTGACACGATCCACGCGTCATAGTCAAGCCATATCTTTCCGGTCCCGCCGCATTCGGGGCATGGAATGGCGGGGTCGGTCATACATCCCCGCGCGCCTTGGCGAGAGCGGTGTAAGCTAGGCGCCGCAGATGATCATATTCGCACCGTTCGGTCAACGCTTCTAGCGCCTCATACAGATCGGGCGCGGCGCCGATTAGGCGGGCGTTGGGGCGCCAATCAAACTCGACTTGTGCCGCTCCCGAAAAAGAAAGCGTGGGCATCATGCAAATGCAGTTTCCCTGCGCATCCTCAACCAACGCGCCACCATCAACCCGCCACTCTCCCGGCGTCCAATTCGTGCCCATATATTCCTCCATTTGCTAACCGACTTACCCCTGCCCACCGATTTATCACCTGTCAAGGGATAAATCTCTAGGTCCGTTTCGGCCGTAGTGATAAATGGGGGTATGTCAAAAAATACCATTACAAAACAATAAGATAGATTTATCCATATATAATTATGGGTATGTATGTATGTATTTGGCGCGCCCGCGTAGTTCCCTTTTCCTATATAGGGGGTGGATAAGTGGATAAATGCCGCCGCCCACCCGCGCTACCCCCGCCGCCCCGGATGGGCTATAATCGTGGGCATGGCATACGATCCACCGACGCTATCCGACTTCCGCATCCGCTTTCCCGAATTCGCGGATACCTCCGACGAGCGCGTGGAATATTTCCTGAACGATGCCGCCGCGCGTGGGCCGGGGCAGGATTGGCTAGATGCTGATCGGGCGCTAGGGGTTATGTACCTAGTCGCCCACGGGCTCGCGCAAGGCGCGGCATTGGCTGGCGGGAGTGAGGTGCCAGCGGGCGTTACATCGCTGCGGTCTGGCGCGCTATCACTTACGTTCGATGCGAGCACGGTCCAGGCGGCGAACGCGGGCGGCTATGGCTCCACCGCCTACGGACGCGAATTGCTCGCCTTGACACGCCAGAACGTGGGCGGTATGAGGGTTACGGATAGTGGTAGTGTAGATGTTGGGTATGGCGGCTATCGTAGCAGCTTGCTCGGTTGGTAGGAGTGAGGATCATGGGCGAGTGGATCGAGTGGAGCGGCGGCAAGCAGCCGGTTGCTGATGGCACGATGGTTCGAGTGCGCTTTGCCGATGGCGAAGAGCAGGATGCTGATGCGCGCGATATGCGCGACTTGAGCGGCGACGACGATTACAATTGGTGGGAACATCGCGATTGCGATGGTTGGCAAGATTGCTACGTAGCGGCCTACCGTGTCCTTGCTTAACGGCGGCATCGCCAACATCATGCATCGGGCTTTTGCGGGCATCTATCTGCCCGCCACGCTTTATGTTCGGTCATTGACCTACAATGACGGCGGAACCCCGACCGCGACCGATAGCGAGTACGCTTGTCGCGCGCAGGTTGATAGCGCGACCGAAGCCATGCGACAGGCGCCGGGTTACACCGAAAAGACCGTTCGCGTGCTAGTGCTGCAAAAGGGCCTCGACGCCAAGCCGAACAGCAATGACAGCATTGCTGTGGGCGGCGCGAGTTACGCGATCAGCGCGGTTGAGGCGGACCCGGCGAACAGTTACTGGCAATGCACGGCGGAAAGGGCTTGAACATGGCGGCTTGGATCAAGATTTTGCACGATCGCGATTACACGCACAAGTCGCGCGCGGTGACGGCGTACAAGCGCGGTGATGTGGTTTACGTGCCTGACCATATTGGCGGTGCATTGATCCATGATGGTGATGCTGAGGCGTGCGAGAAGCCCGCGCGCAAGACTGAAGCGGAAGAGCGTAATGACATGCTGCTGATGGACCGCATCAACACCGACGACAATGGCTGACTTAGGCAAGCTGACACGGGAAGCTATAGTGAGGGCGCTTCGCGAGAACGTGCCCATGATCGCGCTCGTGCCAGCGCCGCGCATTTATGGGCCGGAGCCGCCCGCCACGCCCGTATGGCCGTGGGCGTATTGCGCGAGCCCTATTGAAACGCCGTACCGTGCCACCTGTATGGATGGCGCGCAATGCAGCGTGACGCTTCACGGGTTTGCTAAAGGCCCAGGCGATGACACGGCGAGCGCGATCGGATCGGCCATGCGCCGTGCGCTCGATGGACTGATTTTTCCGGTTGACAGCGGGTATGCGGAAGTGTCATGGGAGCAAACGCAGCTTTTGCGAGACAGCGCGGAAGCGAGCGCGTGGCACGTGATTGTACGTGTCGCGGTCGAGGTTGTTGTTTAGGAGGGCGTGATGATTGATGGTCCAGTTATTGTTTTGGCGTTGGTTCTGTGTTGCACGGCTTATGCTTTTTGGGAAAAGTGGCTAGATAGCCGAAACTAGTCCCAGCCCTACCCCCCGCCGTTACCATCGGCTAGACTATCCCGCGTAACGGTTCGGCGTTCGGACCATAGCGCGGGATTTTTGTTGCATGGCACGTCCGACGATCATTCGGGGCACCTACGTCACCATCCTCATGGGCAATGGCGCTTCGCCGGAAGTGTTTTCGCCCATTTGCGGGCTGACCGCAAAGGGCTTTACCGCGCAGGTCAACACCACCGACGACTTCGTTCCCGATTGCGCCGATCCCGAGGATATTCCCGCGCGCTACGTGACCGCGACTGGGCGCCAGTGGGACTTGTCGGGCTCGGGACTTCTCAACCTCGACAACCTTGAAGCGATCATCGACGCGCAGGGTCAGATTAAGAATTACCGTTATGTGATCGGCGCCCCCGCCGCCTCGTCCGCGTACAACGGCTATTGGGCGGGAGCGGGCATGATGACCAACCTCCAGTTCGGCGGCGACCAGGATGCGAAGGCGTCGGTTGACATCACGATCGTTTCCGATGGTGAGTGGGAGTTTGTGGAGGCGTAAGCTATGCCCACGACTAGCATTGACCTAGAGTTTGGCGATGGGCGCTACACCTTCGCGCTGAAACCGCACGGCATCAACGAGATGCAGGAAAAGTGCGGCATCGGCATCGGCGGACTGTTCGCGCGCGTGCTGCAAGGCCGGTTCGTGGCGGCGGACGGCATCGAATACGGCTCGCACGCCGATGCGGCGTACAAGCTGGTGGACTTGACCGAAACCATCCGTCAGGGGCTTATCGGCGGCGGTCAAGGCGAGGCGGATGGGCAAGAGGTCAAGGTGACAAGCCTTGTCGCCAACCGGCTGGTGGAAAACTACGTTGCCAACGCCCCTCTCGCGCAGTCATGGGCGCTTGCCGCGTCGATCCTGTCGGCGTTGATCGAGGGATACGATCCGCCTAAAAAAAAAGCGGACGTGAACGAGGCGAGCGAACCGACGGATGGTTCGACTACGCTGGATATTTGACCGATTGCGCCATGATGGGCGCCAGTGCGATGGCGCGCGATTTGACGTATTGGGAATACACCGCGATGTTGACCGTCTATAACGAGCGCCACAAGCCCGCCGACGAGGTGGAGCGGCCCGACATGGATACGGTCCAGGCATCGTTCGACATGATCGCCGCCAATCCCAAGATGCTCAACTGATGGCGGGCGACCTCAATGACCTCGCGCGGTTCTTGCGGCTAACACCCGATGCGATCGGGCGGGTGGTTGGTCCGGCGCTGTTCGTAGCAGGGAAGCGTGTCGAGACGGCGGCTCAAATCAGCATTACCGAAGGCGCGATATCGGGAGCGGGGCACGTTCCATCCGTAGCGCCCAATGCACCTAACAATGATAATGGCGTACTGGCGAACAACATTGAGACGGTCCAAATCAACCAGCTAAAGGTTGAGGTGTCAAGCAACGCGCCATATGCCGCCGCGCAAGAATTTGGTACCAGCCGTCTAGCCGCCCGTCCATACATGGCGCCCGCCGCTAACAAAGAGCGCGGCAATGCCGAAAAGATTGTACAGCGGGCAGTGAAACAAGCCGTTCGTAACGCCAGCCGAGGATTGCGCTAATGGCTGTTGCCGAACAGGTCGTAATCGACCTCATTGCTCGCACCGAAAACTTGGAGCGTGGCTTCGCGCGCGCGCGTCAGGAAACTACTCAACTCAATCGAGGCGTGGGCGCTCTCAAAGGACTGCTAGCGGGCGTTAGCGCCGTCGCATTGGCCCGCGAGTTTATCCGACTTGCCGATGCGTCCAAGCAAATCAACGCGCAGCTACAGCTTGCTACGCGCACGTTCGGGACGTTCGCGCAGGCGCAAACCGATGTTGCTCGGATCGCGAACGAAACGCGCGGAAGTTTGTCCGCCACGGCTTCCCTTTACGGCAACTTTACGCGCGCCACGCAACAGCTAGGCGGTACACAGGCGCAAGCCGCTCGCGCGACCGAAACTTTTTCCAAGGCGCTAAAGATTGGTGGCGCTGATGCCAATCAAGCGGCTTCCGCCACCCTACAGTTTGGGCAGGCGCTGGCATCGGGCGCGCTGCGTGGCGACGAGTTTAACTCAATCGCCGAGGCAAGCCCGCGCATTCTCAAGCTGGTGGCTGATGCCATTGGCGTGACGCAAGGAGAGGTGCGCGGGCTCGCGGCGGAAGGCAAGCTGACCAGCGACGTTCTTTTCAAAGCGCTTACCGATCGCAAGTTTACCGCTGGTATTGATGCGGAATTCAAGCAAATCCCGCCCACGTTCGGTGACGCGATGCAACAGGTCGAAAACGCCGCGATCACCACGTTCGGCGCGTTCGATGAAGGCGGCGAGTTTACTAACGCGCTCGCGGGCTTTATCAGTCGAGGGGCTAAAGGCTTTGCCGATCTAGCTGATAGCGCGCGCGAAGAGGGGCAACGTATTCGTGCGACTTTCGGTGCGCTTGCAGATGTATTTGATCCCATCCTAGCTGGCGCGCAGAGCGTATTCAGCGGAGTGAGGTCAGAAGTCGATTACACGCGCGAGAGCATAGGCAACATCCTTCGCTTGATCGACAACGTATCCGGCTTCGCGGCGGGTGGCGCCAACACGATCAACGATATTGGTTCTGCTGTTCAGCAACGCTTTCTAGGCAATGCCGGGCGCGGCCGGGTTGCACGTGTGCAAGGTACTGATCTAGCGGGCCGCTTTGAGCGTGATGCGCGACAGAATGACAAGCGTATTCGTTTGCAAGCCGCCGTCCGCCGCCTGGAAGGGCAGGGCTATATCGTACCCTTGCTCCCCAACGGTTTGCCTGATGAAGCTAATATCAGGCGGCGACCGGATGCGCCTACTCCACCTCGCCCCAAGCCGAAAGGTAAAAAGTCTAAACTAAAGAATGGCACATCAAAAAAGGCTCTTACTGCCGCTGAATTGTTGCGTGCCGTCAATAATGATCTTGTGGATTACACCAGCAACATCGGGCAGATTGAAACCGATCGGGACCGCGAGCGGGCGGCGAGCCGTCGTTTCGAAGTCGTGTTTGGGCGCGAGGGTCAAGATTTCGACAATCCCTTTGCGGGCGTTGAGAACAACGATAAGGCTATTGAGCAAGCCGCGAAAGCCCGCGAGGAAGTCAACGATATGCTGTTCCGTCGCCAGGAGCAAGATATCCAGACGCTCGCCAGTCTGTGGGAAACGGCGTTCACGCGCGGGTCGAAGGGCATTTTCGAGCAATTCAAGGCAGAAGGCATTCGCGCAGTCGCCCTCATTCTCGCGCAGCTTGCGGTTGGCAAGTCGCTTAGTGCGGCGATTAGCGGCGCAACGGGACCGAATAGCGGTGGCATTTTTGCGGCGATCGGCAATGTAATCGCCAGCACGGCCACCAAGCGCGCGGGCGGCGGAAATGTGATCGCGGGGCAGCCGTATAGCATCAATGATGATTTGAGCAATCGCGGCGAATTGTTCGTGCCATCGCAGTCGGGTAAAATTTATCCAACCGGCTCGTTAAAGGCGCGCGCAAGCGGGGGCGGCAACACCACCATCGTGCAACAATCGTTCACCCTCGATGCGCGCGGGGGCATTACCACGCCCGAATTGCTCCGCTACGTCAACACCACCGCCAAGACCGAAGCCGCGCGCGCGGGCAAGGTGGCCTACCAGCAATCGCCCACGCGCGTGCAGGCGTACAATACGCTTGGGACTTGACGTGGGCGCGTGAGACGCTAGGGTGGCACAATGCGTTGCCCGGCACTCCTAACACTCGACAGCGACGGCGGGTGCGAGGGCTGTCCTGCTATTGCTGTAGTCAACCGCGCTCGGGCAAACGCTGGTCATAGAAGGCGCGGAAGGGCAGCAACGTCGTAATTTATGGAGGTGTGGTGATGGATGGATTTGAGTACGAGGTGCATGACGGCGATGACTATTTCGCCGGATGTTGGCACGCTAGCGATGACGCTGTAGCGTTTGCGGAGGCCATGCACTATGCAGCGCAGTGCGACGATTTCAAAGTATATCGCGTGGTTAAAACGCTAGTGGCGCGTCGCAATGCCTGAACTCCGCGAAGTGATCCTCTTTCGTCTAGAAAGTCCGACCCCTGCCTATCTGTGGAGCGGCGTCGGACCGCTGCCCGTTGCGGGTGACGCGTTGGCGGGCGCGACCACCTACAAGGGCGCGGGTCAGCTTCTCGACGTGCCGGAACTGAAACAGCTAATCAACGGCGTGGCTGATCGGATCGAGGTCGCAGTCAGTGGCGTAGATACGGGCATTCAGGCCCTTGCATCCGATGAAGCGCCGGGCGTGCAAGGCTCGCTGGTGCGGATCGGGACGCTGGCGCTCGATAGCATGAACCAGCCCGTGGGGGCGGTGGATTGGGAGTGGGAGGGCCGTGCGGACGTTGTGGGCGTGGACCGTCAGGCATCCGAGGATGGTAGCGTGGTCCGTAGCGTTAGCCTATCTATCGGTGCTGGTGATACTGGTCGGAGCAAGGCCGATCTAAGGTTCTTCACCGATGCAGACCAACGGCGACGTTCGCCTGATGATGCGTTTTTTTCTAACATCGGCAAGATTAGTGCGCAGGTTACTAGGCCATTTGGGCCGAGATCGTAGGAGGTTAAGATGCAATGGCAACCGATTGAGACAGCGCCGGAAACATATGATACCGTCTGGCTAACGGACGGAAAAGAAGTGGAATTGGCTAGCCGCGAGTGGTCGTTTGATGGCCCTAAGGATACATGGGAAAGCGGCGAGCAATGGGGTGCCGATGGATGCGCTGATCGCATTGCATTTAAGCCCGTTATGTGGATGCCACGTCCGACACCGCCCATTTTATGACCGCCGCCACCTTGCAACAATACCTCATGGAGGCTGCCTCAACGCCGTGGACCTGGGGCCTCAACGATTGCTGTACGCTGGTGGCCGATTGGTCAGTGTGGCGGGGTAACGATGACCCTATGGCCCGTTGGCGCGGCGAGTATGATTGCGAGGCGGGCGCGCGGGCTTTTATGGCGGATGGCGGGGGGATCATCGATCTGATGACGCTCGGCATGATTGAGGCGGTCATCCCCGAATGCGACGAACCCCGGCTAGGCGATGTGGGCATCGTGACAGTGCTAGGCGAGCATGGCCCTGAGGAAGTGGGCGCGATCTATGGGGGCAAGCGCTGGCACATGCGCTCCCCTAACGGGCTGTTCTGTGCTAGTATCGCCAAGCAATTCGTTCACATGACTTGGCGACCGTGATTTGGGTAAGGCCCTCAATACCATTATTGCAGCGGCTGTAGCGGTCGGCGTAGTTGTCGCAACCGGCGGCAATATTGCGGCGGGGCAGGCGGCGTTCACGGCTACGCTCGCGGTGCTGTCGGTGGTCAATCCTGGCCGCGCACCCAAGCCGCCCACCGCTGAAAGTGCGCAGAAACAACCTATCCCGCCCCGCGTATTTGCGTATGGGCGACGTAGGCTGTTCCCCTATTATGCCCTCTATGCCACCGCGCAGAACGGCACTAGCGTCGATGTGTACGCTTTTGCGGATGGGCAAGCGGACGCGATCGAGCAAGTCTATCTGAACGACGAGAAGGTCACGGTGAACGGCAACACCGTGCAAGCTATTGGCGATGGCAAGTATGGCGGGGGCAATGTCAAAGCGGGCTGGACGCTAGGCGCGGCGGTCAACACCGCGTTCGACAATATCGTATCGCTGTTGCCCGGCATTTGGACCAACGCCCATCGCGGCGATGGTGTGGTGACGGGCTATCTGACCAAAGCGTCAGTCAAGTCGAAGGACTTCGCCAAGGTCTATCCGCAAGGCGATGCGGTTTCTATGTCGCTGGTGGGGCGGTGGCAGTTGTGCTTTGATCCCCGTAACGGGCAGCGCGCTTGGACCGAGAACCCTGTGCTGCATTTGCTCCACTATCTGACGGAGCGGCGAGGCTATGATTATAGCACGCGCATCCAGCCGACCGTGCAATACTGGATCGACGCCGCCAACATCTGTGAAGAACCCGTTGCGCTGGCAAGCGGCGGTAGCGAGCCGCGCTATCGTTCGTGTGTCAGCTATACCGCAACCGCGCTTCCGAAGGAGGTTATTGGCTCGCTAGTTGAGACATTCGACGGCTGGATTGCGCCGCGCGGCGATGGGGCGATCATCGTGTATGCGGGGCGGGTCTATACGCCCACGGTCACGATCGGGCCGAACGAAATCCACAGCTATAGCCTACAGGCGAACGTCGAGGACGAAAGCCGCGTTGACCAGCTAAAGGTCAGCTATATCAGCGAAGAGCATGATTGGAATGAGGTCGAGGCAACACCTTGGGGCGGGGAGAATGGTGCCGAACGAACTGATAGCATCAATCCGCAAACGCCTAGCTTCTCGCAAAACCGTCGATTGGCAAAGCGGCGATTTGCCCAGATCAACGCGGCTAAACGAGGGTCGGTTACGACAAACCTTGGAGGCCGTAAGGCGCGCGGGCAGCGATACGTCTATCTTGACTTGCGCGAGGGCGAATACGACCCGTTGCTAGGGGTGCCCATTGTCGAGATTACATCCCTATCGCGCGCGATTGCGACGGGCGGGGTGTCGTTTGATTGGTTGCTGGTCGATCCTGCTATTGACGAGTGGTCAACGGCGGAAGAAAGCGTGTCCGCGCCCGTTGGCGGTGGTGTGGTGGTTCAGCCGCTTGTTGCGCCGACGATTACCAATGTCGTGCGCGAATACGGACAGGATACCGCGTTCAACACCCCTGGCGTTAAACTAACCCTTACGGTTGACGGCCCCGATCGCGCAGACCTGACATGGTACGTTCAGACGCGCGCTACGGGCACAGTTTCTTGGCTGGTGCAAGAGTACCCCGACGTTGACCCCGGCGCATCCGTGACGCTGCAAACGGGCTTTTTACCGCTCGCGGATGTTGAGGTCGAGGTATTCTACAAGGTGGGCGATGGGCGCCAGAGCCCGCCGGGCACGGAGACCGTCAATACGGGCAACGTGCTACCCGAAGCATTGACCGGGTTGAGCCTTAACAGCGACGGCTCTAACCTTTTCCTCGACTGGAACGTTTCCCGCTTCACCACGCGCTACCTCGTGGAGGTAATTCCCAATGGCTAGGCCAATCGGAGAAGACCCCGAAAACCCCGGTGGGCCGGGATATGATCCCCCAACTACACCGGGCGAGCCGGGGTATGTGCCACCCACTGCGGCGGGCACTGCCATCGCGTTCGTCGTCATTACCACCGCTGCCACGATTACGTCCGAGCAAATCGCGGCGGCTGGCGGGCCGTGGGAGAATTACACTGTGCGAGTGACCCCGATCAACGATTACGGATCGGGTGCGCCGCAGCAAATCAGCAACTTTAATACGCGGGTTACGGAAGCCGGTGACACTCGCATTACCGAAGCCCAAGACGTAAGGATCAGCGATGGGTAATTTGAAGATCAGCGAACTTCCCGAGGAAGCCGACCCGCTTGACACCGGGCTGCTGGAGACAGCGTCAGTGTCTGGCAGCAGCTTCGCCTCCCGCCGCCTATCGCTGGGCGTTTTGGCAAGCTGGATTATCGGCAAGGTGCGCCAGAACAGCAGCTATATTTTGGGACGTTCTGGCGCACCAATCAGTCTGACGGGCTCGACCACCGAAACGACACTAGCAACGATCAATATTCCGGCCGGCGCGATCGGGCCGAACGGTTTTGTCGAGGTAATCCCGCTGTTCACGATGACGGGCAGCACCAATGCCAAGACAGTCCGCGTCCGACTGAACGGAAGCGAGATATTCAGCACCGTAATTACCTCGGCGGCGACGATCGCCCTCCGGCCCATGACAGGCTTCAACAACGCCAACTCACAGAGTGCACAGATCGCAGTCGGGGGCGTCGCGTCGGGCGTCGGGCAGGCTACGGCAATTTCCCGGACCACCATCAACACCGCCGCGGCCACCACTCTCACAATCACCGGGCAGATCGCCAACGCTGGCGAGACGCTGACATTGGAAAGTTATTTGGCGCGAGTGGCATATGGAGGCTAGCCCTTCCCAAACCCTCACCCCATAGGCTAATCTAGCGCAACAATGCCCGTTTTTCCTGCCCACCTTCTACACCCTGCGTCGGTGAAGCGTTCGCTTACGGGCCGCGTTATTTCGTCGCCACCTTCGCTTAGCGGTGTGACGCAATCCATTCGTACCGATGGCGGCGGGCTGTGGCAAGTAACTTACGGCGGCATCATTCTACGCACGACGGATCAGCGGCGTATTTGGGGCGCGTGGGATAGCTATCTGGCAGGCGGGGTTCAGCGCGTCAAGGTGCCCATGATTGCCAATCTTGATGCCCCTCGCGGCGTTCAGGGCGGGAGAACGGCGCGCTACGGCGGACTAGCGTTTACGGGCGATCCATACTTTCCTGATGCGGTCAATTACGCATCGGCGCTAGTGGTCGCGACTGCATCGGCGGCTGATCTCCGCGCCACGACGCTCACGATTAATGTGACGCGCGGGGTTGATCCAAAGGGCTCGGAAATTTTCGGTATTCGCTATGCCGATGGCACAGATCGCGCTCACCGCATTGTCCGCGCGCTAGGAGGTAGCCAATACAGCATTGATCCGCCGCTACGTCAAGCAATCGAAAACGACACGTCGCTTAATTTCGATTGGGCGCTAGTGGACGCTACGGTTGCACCGGGTGCCGACATTGCGCCGGAATACAGCAATGGGCGCGGCGAAGTTTCTATTACGTTTCAAGAGGCTATTGACGATGTGGCTGCGTGATCCCATTGACATTGAAGTGCAACGCAACGCCAATGTGCCGATTGGTTTTCAGTTGCTCGACTACAACACTGGTGAACCTATTGATATTTCTGGATATACGATTTTGATGAAAGTTGCCGCTAATGCAGGTGAAGCGGCTATCGCAACGTTCAATGCAGTTGTCAGCGCGCCATTGCTTGGTTCTTTTGATATTAACCTATTAGGCGCATCTTTTCCTAGTGATGGAAATACCAAGGAAGAAGTAAACCTCGCCTACGATCTTATCGCCAATGACGGTACGAATGGGCCGGTTATCATGGCGCGTGGAACTCTCATTTTGAACCCCGGAGTTAACTAATGGCGCTTTCCCCTATCGGCCGTGTCAAGCTAGTAGTGACGGGCGCGCGCGGTGGGCTTACCGCTGAAGCGACAGCTACATTAAGCAGCAATGTTGCGGATGCTAAAAATGCGCGAGATGCGGCGGTGGTGGCCCGTGGTGGAGCGGAAGCGGCCCGATTGAGTGCGGAAGTAGCTCGCGATACATCGCGCGGATGGGCGGAAGGCCCCGTGCCTGCTGGCGGTGAGCGTAGTTCGAAGGGATGGGCGCAGGTAGCGCAAGCCAACGCGGCGGTATCGGACACGGCCCGCGCGGCGGTGGAGATGGCCATCTCCCAGGTTCCGACCGACACGCGGTTGCCGATCGAGGCATCTGCGCTGTCGGTTCTTCGCAGCGTCGCGGCGGATACGCCGGTCGGGCGGCTGGCGTTTCTTTCCGAGTCTGGCCGCGAAGGCGTCTGGCAACTCCGCGCGGGCGACTACAGCGCGCAGATCGCGGCGGACACATTCGGCACCCGCTACGTCGCCATCAACGGCGTTTCCGCGACCCAAAAGGCTTGGGTGCGGATCGTGCCCGACAATATCTGGCGGTTCTCCTGGACCGGGCTCGCCACCGACACGGCGGATGCGCGCGATTACCTCCGGGCAGGCGCTGCGCTGTTCCCGACAAACTCGACGTGGCTTCTTCCCGCCCACGACATCCGCTTGCCTGCAAACCTCAACCCGACGCTGATGCTGAAGGCCGGGGTTCGGCTGACCGGCGCCGGATCGGCAACGCACATCGACTTCACGGGCACGTTCAACGGCAACTCGGGCGATCCGTTTTTTGGCATCATCCAAGCGCCAGACAGCGGCTTTATCATCGAGAAGCTGCGCATTAGCGGCATCGCACAAGGACAGTCCGCCAACAATCCCGGCATCATCGCGGTCCACAAAAACGGCTTCGGCACCGACGAACTGCGCGGTGGCATCGTCCGCGAAATCGAGTTCGACCGCACCACCACCGGCATCTACGTGCTGCATCACCAGGCGGTGGCGGACAAGCAGCCGAACCAGGCCGTCGTGCGGCCGACCGGCATCGAGATCCACGACATCGTCGGGCGATCGAACGGGGCGGCGGTGTCGCTGTTCGGGGCGGATGATACGGAAGTTCGCGACTACGACTTTCGGTATGACGCGGCGCTCCCGAGCCAGCCGACTGCGGGCCACTACGCTTTCCGCGTCCTCGGCACGACGGAAAGCCACATCGGGCGCGGCAAGATCAAGGACCATCCGGTCGGGGTAAGGCTCGACGCGGCGTACGCGTTCTATGGCCTCCGCGCGGTCAACAAGAATGTCTCGATCGGCGCAATCGAGATGACCAACGTCGATTATCCGTTCGCTGTGACTGAGTGCGACGGCGAACTGCGGGTCACGGCCCCCGTCGCACGGCGCTCCCCCGCTTCGACCAATCAGGTAGACTTTATGACCGTCGCGGCGAACCTGCCATTGTCAGCAATGGACCCAGATGATCCCGACCCGCGCAAGCGCAGCATCGTCGGTGATGTGATTGTCGAGGATGCGGACGTGGCGGGATATAATGGAGGCGTGTTCGCTCAAGGTCGGATGGGCCACCTTGCGGTTCGTCGCAACCGGATGGTGGGCAACGGCAACGTCTCGGATGCGTTCGGCGTTCGATACTCCGTCCGCACAGACAGCGGCGGCGATCCGACCGGCTACCCGTCGACGATCGACGTGACCGACAACGACTTCTTGATGACCAGCGCGGCCATGTCGCCGCTGATCCAGTTGGTGTCGCGGGGCGGCGCCGTCCGTTGCGAGCGCAACATGCTGCCTGAAGCCGAACCGCTCGGCATGCTCCCCCTAGGTGGCGGCCCGGTCTATACGGGCGGACCCGAACAGAGGACGAGGAACCTCGGCGCGAACCCTGGCACCAACAAGTCTTATCGGCCGGGCAGCTTCGCCAATTGGCGCGACGGCACCGCGATCCCGGCGCCGGTCATCAACGCCGCGGCGTGGACGCGCAACCTCGTCAACGTCGCCGAGGGTCCGACAAACACTTTCACCAAGAACGCGGGCGAGTCGCCGAGTGGTGACGCGGCCCTCTACGCAACCGAACGCTACGTCGGCGACTTCGAGCTGATCTATCGCTTGCCGATCATCCCGGCGAACCGACTATTTGTCGGGCTGATCGCCGATTATTACGGCACGTCGTTTCGAAAAATCTTCCAGTTGATCGATTACAGCCCGGACGGGTCGTCGGTCTATTCGCTGGCGAACGACAGCCAGCTTTTCGGTGTCGGCAGCTACGACACCAGCACGATCGAGCGGTGGTCGCGGGTGGCCAACCGCCTGACCTTCAGCCGCGATGGCGTGGTGCTCGTCAACGTGGCGATCTCGGCCGAGTTGGGGCTGCGGCTGCAAGCGTCCATCTCGACCACCGGAGACAAGGTAGAAATCCTGCGGTTCGCGCCGCTGTGACCGCTTACAATTTCCCTTTGAGCGGATGCGCTCGGGGGTGGCCAGATAAAAATCCGACGCCCGGCGGTATCCGGGCAGGAGAAGATAATTGAACTTTCCAGTTGAAGACGGCCAGAAGATCGCCGATAGCTTGCATCGCGTCGAGCGAGCGGTTAAGGCGCACCATGCGCTACTCACCAAGCTGGCCCGCAAGCACGGCGCAACCGATGGACAGGTTACGACGTTTAGCGGCGGAACGGATAAGCATGATGACGATGACGTTCCCCCACCTAACGGCTAACGCATGACCGTATGGCCGCTCTACGGGCTCGCCTGCGGAGCGGCCATAGGCATAGCGGCCTTATCGAACAAGCGCGAGCGTCACGATCGAAAGATTGCGGCGCTCGCTTTCTTTTGCGGATGGATGGCATCGGTCATCCTCGACAAGCGTAGCTTGCCGATAGGCAACGCCTTGATCGACTTGTTTGTATGCTATGTCCTTTTTATGATGTGGATAGATCGCCCCGCCGATTGGAAACGCCACATCTATCTTGTTGCATTGGTAATGCTCGCCTGCCACGTCGTGCATCAACTCGCACTATCGCAAGGCGTACAAATAGGCTATTATTACCGCCTGACGCTCAACATCCTGTTCGTGTGTCAACTGTGTATCGTAACGGGTGACGGCGCGAAGAATGGGCTTGATCGTATCAATCGGATGCTTGTGCCTAGCGGGCGCGGTATTCTGCGGCTTTATGGCTTGGCGAGAGGCAAGGCAAACCCGTGACTGACCACTTGGCCTACGTGTTCAACACGACCGCGCTGTGGTTGTCGCTTTGTTCGGGCGGCATTCTGGCGACGGCGGGAGGGGCGCCGCTCGGGCGCGCGGCGGTGGCCGGGTGGCGATCGCTGTGGTGCAAGAGTGCCACGCCGGGCAAGTGTTTCGAGCCCGTCGCGCGCGAACTCGATGGCGTGTATATCAGGCTGCTATCGGCCCTCACGACGCCCGCCAGTGCGCTTGTGCTGTACGTCGGCGCGGCGCTGATGGGAGCGGGCATTGCGGGCGCGTCGGCGGGCTCCATCATCCGCATGGTGGGATACGACCTGATTGCGGCCGATTGGCTGCGGTGGACCATGACGCCCGTTTACTGCATCGGTATCGCTTGCGTGCGCGCCGCGATCAGCCCGCGCCGCACGCTTAGCGCATGGACTAGCGGGGCGTTTATTTTTGCGGGCGCGGGGATCGGCGCCGTCGCAGGCACGATGCACCCTTGATGCGTTTCGATTGGTCCGACTGGCAATATTACGTCATCACGCTGCTAGCCGTTATCAGCGGGCAGGTCGCGCGCCTTGGCTACAAGCTGGAAAACGGCGGTACGGTGGGCCGTGGGCAGCTTTTGATCGAGGCTAGCATGTTGCCCGGCTTTGGCGCTCTAGGCGGCGCTGTGGCGGCGGAACATGACCTGTCGATCATTTGGGTTCTGGGCATCGGGCTCATGGCCGGATGGCTCGGCTTCGGGCTGTTCAAGCTGGCGGGTGAGATTGTCACCGAAGCCATTCGGAAGCGGTATCGGGGGGAGTAGTTGGCGAGGGTGCTAGGATTTGAACCTAGACTGACGGTTTTGGAGACCGTAGTGCTACCATTACACTACACCGACGCAAACTAACGCAGCGGGCCGGGCGGAGGTGGAGGATGGACCCGTTTGCCGTTCCGGCTAAAGCCGTAGTCGGTTGCCCGCTGCTAGATGTGCTTTTAGTGCGGTTTGGGATGCGTGTCAAGTGTCCGTGTGCGACAACGAGTCTAGCTGTTCCGGCCTAAGGCTCTACCCTGCTTGTGACGCTGGCGTGTCGCTTATCTAGGCCAGACTAGAAGCGGCCCCACGGCGGGCCTCTTTGACATTGATTGCACAATCGGCTATGCCGCGCAACACCTAATTTCGGAGGATGCATGGAAGCCGACTTGACCGATCGCCAGCGCGAGGTAATGGAAGCCGTAAAGGAGCATGGCGGGCAACGCCCCGCCGCCCGCGCGCTTGGCATCCATCACAGCGCAGTCAGTCGCACGATGGCCCGCATTGCCCGCTTAGGCCACGCGCCGGGGCATTTCGTAAGCGGCGTGGCGCCGGGGTACGCCATGGGCAAAGTCACTGTTCAGCGTGGCGCGGATGGTATGGTCGAACGAACTTGGGAGCGACAGTCGCCGGAAGGCGAGAGGCTATCCGACTTCATGCGCGCCAGCGCGGAGGCGATGCGTGAGGAATTGCCACGCCGCACGTTGATGCGCCCGCCCGCCGATACCGATAGCGCATTGTGCAACCTCTATACACTGACTGACTGTCACGTCGGGATGCTGGCGTGGCATCGCGAGGGCGGGGCCGATTGGGATTTGTCGATCGCGGAGGAAACGCTAACGCGGTGTTTCGAGCGCATGGTGGAGGCGAGCCCGCAGGCAGAGACAGCAATCATTAACCAATGCGGCGACTGGCTACATTCCGACAGCCTCGCGCCCGTCACGCCCACTAGCGGGCACATCGTGGACCAGGATGGGCGGTACAGCAAGATGGTAGGCGCGGCCATCCGTATCTTGCGGCGGATCGTGGATTACGCGCTCGCCAAGCACGCCCGCGTGCATCTGGTGGTAGCGGAAGGCAATCACGATCTGAGCGGCAGCGTGTGGCTTCGCCTCATGTTCGCGGCGTTGTACGAAAACGAACCGCGCATCACGGTCAATGACAGCGAGTTGCCGTACTATGTCTATCGGCACGGATTGACCATGCTCGCCTTCCACCACGGGCACCTAAGCAAGAACGCATCGCTTCCGTTGCTGTTCGCCTCGCAATATCCGGCCATGTGGGGCGCGACGACCAAGCGTTACGCCCACACCGGGCATAGGCACCATCTGGAGGTTAAGGAACACGCTGGCATGACGGTATGTCAGCACTCGACCCTAGCCGCCCGCGATGCCTACGCCGCCCGTGGCGGGTGGTTCAGTGAACGGCAAATCACCGCGTACACCTATCATGAACGGTATGGACAAGTTGGGGCAATTACGGTGGTGCCGGAGATGGTGGGTTAGCGTTGCCAATGGGAAAGCACCATTTCGGCCTCTTCGTGGGCATCCTTCTTGGTTTTCCAGATGCCAGCAAATTGCACAACCTTGCCATCATTGTTGCGGATTTCGGCATGCCACATTCCGTCATCGCGTGATTTTTTAATGTTAGCGTAATAATCATTGCCGCTTAGCCGATAATATCCGGCAAGCAGCTTTTTGGCTGGGGTAACGTGCATTCCACCCTCCATCGGTTTAACCCCACCCGCATCCCACGCCCGCCCTGCCCTGTCAAGAGAAAAAATGCTAACCTAACGCGATGCTGAATAAGCCCCCGTTTTACGCCACCGTCCGCGCCCGTCTCGGCAAGCTAAGCCCGTCACAGGTTGGGGGCATCGAAACGATCCTAGCGGCGATCGACGGCGCGCCGCTATCGTGGCAGGCGTACATGCTGGCAACCGCATGGCACGAAACCGCTGCCACCATGCAGCCGGTGCGCGAGGCGTTCAATCTGTCGGAGGCATGGCGCAAGCGCAATCTGCGCTACTATCCTTGGTATGGGCGCGGCTACGTTCAGATTACGTGGGAGAAAAATTACGCATGGCTCGATGCCGCGAGCGCGGCGGCGGGTTTGACCAAGCTGGGCGATATCCTCGCCAACCCCGACCTTGCCATGCGGCCCGATATCGCCGCGTTGGCGCTGCGCAAGGGCCTAGAGGAAGGCCGATACGACGCGCAGGGCAAGCGGATGCGCGATCGGCTTCCGAGCAAGGGCACAGCCACGCGGGCGCAATACATCAACGCCCGCTATCTGGTGAACATTCAGGACAAGGCTGATCTAGTCGAGGATTACGCACAGGCGTTCGAACGGGCGTTGCGCGACGGGGGTGTGGAGTGACCGACAAACATACCCTTATCGCTTTCCTCGCCACGCACGCCCGTAGTGGAGCCTGCCAAGTGACTGCGATACTCGCCCGCTTTTGGCCCTACATCGCAGGCGCGGCGTTGATCCTAGCGGCGTTTGTGGGCTTTCGGATGCTAGACGCTAAATTAGAAGCGGCGCGCACCGAGCGGGCAAATGCGCTGGCAAAGCTAGAGGTGAGCAACGCCAGTATCGCGGGACTGCAATCAGATATCGACCGCCAAAACGCCGCTGTCATGGCCGCGCAGGCGGAAGGCGAGCGGCGCCTGCTAGAGGGTCGGGCACTGATCCTGGCAGAGGTCCGCAAAGGAACACGAACGCTGGAAGCGGCTTCGCGGCTATCAGCAAACCCAAAGACTGGCGGCGATCAATCGCGCACGTCCGAGGCGGTCATAGCGCTCAAAGGTGACTTGTGATGCGGCGTATCTACAATGCCATGGCGCTAAGCCTGTGCGCGATCCTCATGGCGTGCGCGACCAGCCAGCCGCCCGCCGTTCGGGTCGAGCGCGTCGAAGTCAAGGTGCCTACGCCCGTTGCTTGCGTGGATGCGGGCGCGGTGCCCGCCGAACCCGCCAAGGTGGGCGACCGGCTCAACGGGCAAGCTGCGCATGACCTCGACCTAGTCGCGTCTAGCGCGCTACAGCTTCGCCAGTGGGGGCGAGAGTTGCGGGCGCTGGTGATGCCGTGCACGAAAACGCCCGCCGGGTGAGGGCGGGCGTTTAGCTTACCAAGTTTTATGCTTTTCTTGCACCCATTCCTGACCGTCATATTCGCCAATTTCCCAATCAACATCGTCGGGAACTTCTGTCACTTCAAGGCGAGCATACCTGCCGTTAGCGGCATCGCCAAGTCGCTCCACCACGTCAATTAGGATGGGATCGTCTCGTTCTAGATCACCATCGTAAAGACGCTCTTGCCGATATCGTTGATTGTATGCTTTACGTTCGGGCATGGAAGCATTGTAAAAATCAATTTCGCCCAACCGCTCGTTAACGGGCACCGTGAAATACGTCACCATGCCAAATTGGCCATCCTCGGGATACAAAGTTATCCCTTTGGCTTTGGCATAAGCGCGCATTCCGGCATCGCTAAGGCCAAAGCCGCCATAGCACTTATTAACTACAACCTTGGTCATTTTTCATTCCTCCATCGTGTTGACCCCGCCACCTTACCGCACGCATTGGACACGTCAAGCACTTTCTGATAAAAAAATGCGATGCGCACCGTAACCCTGACATTCGCCCGTTGCTCGATTCGCCTGGACGCCGACATGGCCGTTACGACATTCGATGACGGCACGGTCAACGAGATGCACCGCAGCGGCGTGGATAACGCCGAACAGCGGCGCGTGGCGCGGTGGGCGGGTTATGGCGATGATTGGTGGCGCTACACGCTAGAACATGACGTGACGCACGCATGGTGGGCGGATACTGTGGGCGACGGTCGAAGCCTCGCGCTGTACCAGCCCGAAGCCGCGCCCATTGACGATGCATCCAACGCCATGCGGTATGAGGAGCATTGCGTAAACCGTTTGCAGCGTATGCTGAAAACGGGTGAAGCCGATGAATACGGATGCCTCCAACGCCAGTTTGGTGAGGCGTTGGAGGCAAAAGTTGCCGAGTTGCGGCGGGTGTTAGGGGTTGTGGAGTTGGTTGGTTAAATGTCCCAATCGTCATAGCTTCCAAGATGGATGCTATCGTAATCGATAGGAGCCATGTATTGCTTTGCAACCAGCCAGCCCATGAAGCCATCGTGGCTCGGCTTGTCCCATACACCTTTCGGCTTGTATTCTTCCCGATACGCAAGAGCTAGCGTATCAAGTTTGATGTCTTGAAGTGTGACCATCAGGCCGCACGTTGTATAATCGCTGTATTCACCACGACTGAACTCTACGATCTTGCCTGCGAGGTAGCGATACGCACTCACAACACCGTCCCCCAAACACCGCCCGAACCCAGCACGCGGTCGCCGGGGCGCTTGTCGGTGGGCGTGAACAGCGGCTGACGGGCGGCGGCGTGGATGCGATCAACCTGCGCGGCGATCGGGTCGGGGCGGTTGGCTGCAAGCCATTCGCGAAACGTGGGGATCATGTAAGCCTCCTGTAGTTGGTAGCGACGGATTGCCCGAACCGATTTTGCTTGTCAACGAGAAAAATGCGCGGCATAGGGGGTGCGTCATATAGGAGGACGCATTGCCTTACTGGTTCTGGATGATCGTCGCGATGTACGTCGCGTTCGCGGCGCTGTTACTGCGATGGGTGCATGTGGCGTGGTATCATGCCGATAACGCGGAGGAAGGCTGATGGACGCGCTACTGACCGCCGCTATGCGAGCAACGCTAGGCAAGCTGCAAGGCGAGCCGCTTATCGCCATGATAAACGATATGCGGGCGCTTATCCACGAATATAGCCCGTTCGCATCGGAGCCGGTCGATTTTGTGCGGTGGGTGCGCAATGACGCGGTATACGCCAACGATTACAATCCGAATAGTGTTGCCCCGCCCGAGATGGAATTGTTGCGCTTGTCGATCGACGCGGACGGCTACACACAGCCGATCGTGTCTATGCCCGACGAGGATGGGCGCTATCAGGTTATCGACGGCTTCCACCGGCACCGCGTCGGTAAGGAATGCGCCGATATCCAGGCCCGCGTTCACGGACACTTGCCGCTGGTGGCAATCCGCAACAGCCAGCGCGACGCGACCGATCGCATGGCCTCTACCATTCGCCACAACCGAGCGCGCGGTAAGCATCGGGTAGAGGCTATGTCCGATATTGTGGTCGAGTTGAAGCGCCGAAATTGGTCTGATACCAAGATTGCCAAACAGCTAGGCATGGATGCGGACGAAGTGCTGCGCCTTTGCCAGCTTAGCGGACTAGCGGAATTGTTCGCGGATCAAGAGTTTAGCGCATCTTGGGATGTTGATGACTTCGAAGACGAGATTGAACCGCTTACGGAGGATGCGTGATGCAGCGAGTTTATCACACATGGGATCGGTGGGAGTGCTTTCCGGCGGGTTTCTACAATAGCAAGCCGCGTGACAAGTCGCTAGACGAAGACGAATGCCGACGCCTATACGGCAAGTTTCTACGCAACATTCCGCTATTTGAAGCAACGATGGAAAGCCTGTTGCGGGATTGGCCGAACAGTTGCGAGCACTACCTTAGCAACGAGCGTATGAACCGGATTGCCTGGCTCGGGCAAGCGGCAATGTGCTACGCAACGGGCGTGCCATCGCAGTTTCGCGGCGGGTTCAATCAACTTGACGAAGGGGAGAAGCTGGCGGCTAACGAGGCGGCGTTGCGCTACCTCAACATTTGGCTTGCATCGCGTGGCGAGCCCGCGCTAAGCCTGGAGGAAGCGCAGAGCAAAACCGAAGCGGACCTTTATTGATGAGCAAGCTAAAGAAATACCGCAAACAGAACGTGTTGGATGCGGCGCGCGAGCGGATTGCATACGTGTTCGACAATATGGAGCGCGTTTACGTTAGCTTTTCTGGCGGCAAGGATAGCAGCGTCATGCTGCACCTAGTCCTAGAGGAAGCAATGCGGCGCGGCCGGCGTGTGGGCGTGCTTATCGTGGACCTGGAAGCGCAGTACGCCGCCACCATCGCGCATATTGAGGAAATGACCGCGATGTATGCGCTGTGGATCGACTTGCATTGGGTATGCCTGCCCATGTCGCTCCGCAACGCGGTAACGAATTACGAGCCGCGCTGGCAATGTTGGGAGCCTGACAAGCGTGACATTTGGGTGCGTGAGTTTCCGCGCAACGCTGTGACCGATCTTGCCCACTATCCGTTTTTCCAGCCCGGTATGGAGTTTGAGGAATTCGTGGTGCTGTTTGGAGAGTGGTACGCGGATGGGCATCTAACGGGCGGTTTTGTGGGTATCCGCGCGGATGAAAGTATCAACCGTTTTCGGACGATCGCGGTATTCGACAAAACCATGCACGGCGGCAAGCGGTGGACAACCGAGGTGGCGCCGGACGTGTTCAACGTCTATCCAATCTATGATTGGCGAACCGAGGATATCTGGCGCTTCCACGCTGCGTTTCCCGACAAGCCGCACAACGCGATCTATGACCTTATGCACAAGGCCGGGGTGCCGATTAGTCAACAGCGGCTTTGCCAGCCTTACGGCGACGACCAGCGCAAGGGACTGTGGCTGTACCACATCCTAGAGCCCGAAACGTGGTTCAAGCTGATTGCCCGCGTCAACGGCGCGAACAGTGGCGCGCTTTACGTAGGTGAAAGCGGCAACGTCATGGGGTATCAAAAAATCACCAAGCCCGAGGGGCATAGCTGGAAGTCGTTCACAAACCTGCTGCTATCGAGTATGCCCAAGCAAACGCGAGATCACTACATCAAGAGGTTCCGCTCGTTCATCAAGGGCTGGCGCGGGCGCGGCTATGATGCTATTCCCGATGAAGCGCCCAAAGTTTTGGAGGATAAGCAATGGGCGCCATCCTGGCGGCGGATGTGCAAGGTTTTGTTGCGTAATGATTGGTGGTGCAAGGGGCTCGGGTTGACGCAACCCAAGTCCGAAGCGTACGCCAAGTATCTGGTTATCAAGAAAGCCCGCGCGGCGGGAAATATGGAGGTATCATAATGCTTACATGCGCAAAGACAGGCCGCAAGTTTCGCCCCACGGCCGGGCAGGGATGGTATCAACAAGCGCCGCATAAGCCGGGCACTACGCTGCTAATGGCGGTGGTGCATCCCGACGAGGTGCGGAGCGGGCGATGGGTTCCGACCGACTTCGCGGGCGAAGGCCCCGCAATGGGCCGGTGCGGCATTTTGGAGAAGGTGTGATGGAGGACGGCGCATACGATGCCAGCGAGCACCAATTGGAGTTTGAGGTGGTGGCGGCGCAACGGTCGATTGCTATCAGCCTGAAGCGCATTGCTGATTTTCTCGATACCGTGAAAGCTGAACATAAGGCTCAAGGAGGGCGCGCATGAAAATCGCAACCGAGGATTTTGCCCGCATGGCATCTGCGTGCGCCCGCATTGCCGATGCCAAAAACCCCGTCCCCGCTTTCCGCAACGTACTGCTATCGGCAACCGATGGGCGACTAACCGTCACTGCATCGAACGGCGAGTATTGGCTTACGCTGCATAGCCCGTGCGAGGGCGATCTAGCGCCCACGCTGGCGCCCGCCGACAAGCTGGCCGATGCAGCGGGCAAAATGAAGGCCGATACGCTTGATATCGACCTTGACGGCTCGGCGCTAACGATCAAGGCGAAGGGCTCGCGGCGCAAGCTACAAGTATCGGCGGGCGATGCCTTTCCGGCGCTTGAACGGTTCGATGGCACTTGCCTCCTAATCGACGCGAAGCGGCTGGTAGAATGTTTCGCGTTCGCCGGGCCGTTCGCCGATACCGACGCCAAGACACGCGCCAATATGTGCGGGATCAATCTGCAATCGCGCGACGGCAAACTGTGCCTCGCTGCTACCGATGGCGACGCTATTGCCATGATCGAATACGGCGAGGCTCCTGATATTGAGCCCGTGACCGTGCCGGTTACGTTCGCCAGAGAAGCGGAGCGGCTGGGTATGGGCGATAGCACCACGCTGCTTATCGGCAAGCGCAAGGTAGCGTTGCAATGGCCCGAGGGGGAGTTGGTGGCGCCGTTGGTCGAGGGCAAGTTTCCGGCCTACATGCAAGCGGTGCCCATTGATCCGCCCATTGCGGTTACGGCGCAAGCCGATGACCTCGCCAGCGCAGCGAGCGGCACCAAAGGGTTTGGCAATGCGGCGGGCAAGTTTGGGGCCGCGCTCGCCATCAGCCCCGATGATAGCGGTGTGACGATCCAGGCGCGCACGGGAGAAGGTGAGGCGGTAGATACGGTCGCGGCCGACGTAACGGGCAACCTGCCGCCGTTCGGGCTGTCGAGCGCGTACCTAGAGAGGACGTGCAAGGCGTTCGCGGGCGAACGGCTATCGTTACTGATTACCGAAGCGGTAAAGCCGATCTTAGCGCGCGTGGGCGATGGCATGGACCGCTTTGCAATCATCATGCCAAGGAGGATTTGAACATGGGAAACACAGGCTACGCCCATCGCGGCGTTGATGACGATCACGAAAGCCATCATCGCGAGGAGGACTTGCGGGAAACGGTGCGAGCCATGCGGGCGGGCAATGCGCCCCGCGCTATTTTCTCGTTGCAGAGGGCGCTTGGGTCTGATACCGAAGCGGCTCGGGTAGTCGAAAACGAATGGAGGCGGAAATGAGCGACCTAAAGTGGATTAAGCACGATGGCGGGCCGATGCCGGTGCCGGGGGATACTCAGGTTGCTATCAAAGTTGACTGCCTAAGCGAGCAATACGACAGCACGGAAAATGCCGAATATTGGAAGGAAGGATTAGATTGGTGGCAGCATAAAGGCGCACGAAACATTACTGAATATGCCATTGTCACGCCATCGCCCACCGCCCAAGTCCCAACCGGCGGCGGATCATCCGACTATTACAAGCTGACACTCCCTGATGGCACGATGATTGAATGCCTTGATATTGCTGAGGCGCTTGGCTTGACGCCGTCCGAGTTTAACGTGTTCAAGGCATGTTGGCGGCGCGGCGCTGCGCGCAAAGGCGAGGCGAAGGCGGACTACAATCCCGATTATGACGCCGATAAGATGCTGTTCTTTTCGCAGCGCATTGTGGAGGCCCGTTCGTAATGGCGGCGGGCAATCCCATTACCGGCGAGCAGCGGGCGATGGTAGCGAGCATGGCGCGCGAGAACGTGCCGGATTGGCAGATTGGCGAGCGGCTAGGGCTCGCCAAGGGCACCGTAACCCGCATCCGTTGTGCGGCTGGCATCAGGCGGCTAGCAAAGCCGATGGAGGCCACGCCCGAACAGCTTGCGGATTTGCGGGTGTTGAGCAATCACGCGATGCAACGTAAGCACGGGAGCGTGGAAAGCGTGTGGCGTCGGTTGCGGGTGGAGCATGGAATTGCTCCGTTTCGTCCGGCTACGGTGGTTGCTGGCAAGCCCGCCCCGTGGAAAGCCAAGCCCGAACCCAAGCAAGCGTTAGCGGGCGGCGTGTTGCTATCGGCTTTCTGGCGCGCGCCCGAGGCCCCGCGTGATAGTACACTCGCGGGCGAAGCTGCGGCGTTCCTGCGGTCCATGCGTTTCCCGAACGTGTTCAGCCGCGCCAAGGTGTATGGGGACGCGGGTTGGCAGGTCGGGCGATCCGTGCTAAGCGAGGCAGAAATGATCGGTAAAGCCGAGCGCATGGGCTTTCGGCGGGAAGGATGGATGGTATGACTGAAGGCAAAATTGTCGTTTTGTGTTTTGTAGCATGGACGGCCATGGTATTTGCAGGGACGGCGTTTATTAGTTGGGGGTTTGATCCTGCCGCTTGGCATCCCTTCGAAAGAGGATTTTTCATTTTTGTATGGCTTGCGTTACCGCCTTGGCTTTATGCCGTAATTAAGGTAGAAACTGGCAAGTGATTATTGAACTTCCCTTCCCGCCCGCCATCCTGTCGGGCCACGCCAACGGAAATGGGACGTGGGGCAAGATTGCCACCACCAAGCAATTCCGAGGATGGGCGAAGCGGGCGACGGAAGCGGCGGGCGGGTGCGAGGTGCCGCCCACGGGCGACGTGCGTATCCACTTTCATTTCGTGCCGCCCGACAATCGCAGCGACCGGCTAAACTTTGCAAACAGGGTGAAGCCGATTGCCGATGGGATTGCCGAAGCCATTGGTATCAATGACAAAAGGTTTCTTCCCAGCTACAGCTACGCGGATGCGTGCAAGCCTGGGAAGGTTGTGGTGACAGTAGGAGAAATGGAGTGAGTTTTTCAGCGTGGCTTGGATGGGGTTGCCTTTTCGCACTTGGCGTGTGGAGCGGCGAGCCTGCTTACACAACTGGCGCAGTTGTTATCTGTGTGCTTTCTCTTGATCGGAGGTCACATAAGTGAACCTAGGAGAACTTTACGACGCCAAGGCCACCGACGTGGCAGCACAGCCCGTTGAGGTGCTGGCAGCGCTAGTCGAGGAATATGCCGCGCTTACCACCCGTCACAAGCGGATCGGCACGGTACTCGACAAGGCGCTGGAAGCGCGCTATGGCGGGCAGAATGCGCCGGGCACCAGCCACCGCGACGACGGCGGGTTCGACGTTAAGGTGACGGTCCCCAAGACTGTATCTTGGGACGCGGATGCCCTCAATGATATGGCGGGCGATGACACGCTGCTAGAGTGGATGGATTGGACGCCAAAGGTTGCGGAAAGCCGCTACAATGCCGCGCCCGATCGCATTCGCGAACAGCTCGACGCGGCGCGGACGGTCAAGATGGGAAAACCAAAGTTTGAGTTTCGCAAACAAGATGGAGGAAGGATTTAATGGCAATTAGCCTAGACAGTCTAAATCACGCGGGCGATCCCGCCCATGTAATGATCGTTCATGGTCCGCCCGGCGTGGGTAAGACTACCATGCTTGCATCGTTGCCTAGCCCGGTCATGCTACAGACCGAGCGCGGCAAGGGCAAGAATGAAGTGCCTAGCTGGCGCATCAACAATTTTGCCGAATTGAAGGAGGCGTTTGGCGTTGCCGTCGAAAGTGGCAAGTTTAAGACCATCCTCGCGGATAGTCTGGACCACGCCGAACCGCTTGTATGGGCAGAAGCGTGCCGCCGCAATGGTTGGTCCTCGATCGAACAGCCTGGATATGGACGAGGATATATCGAAGCCGACAACGTATGGCGCGAGATTTGGGAATACATTGAGAGCGCAGCCTATGACATGGATATGGTCGTCGCAATGACTGCTCACAGCGTCAAGGTTCGCTTTGAGGACCCCGAAGGCGCGGCCTATGACCGATGGGAAATGAAAATGCACAAGCGTGCGCGATCGTTTTTCGAGGAAAAGGCCGATATGATCCTTTTCGCTAACTTTGATACCGCCACGTCGGAACTCAAGGAAGGCATGCAGAAGCGGGTCATTGGCAAGGGTGCCGGAACTCGGTCGGTATATGCTGAAAAGCGCCCCGCCTTTGACGCCAAGAATAGGCATGACCTACCGCCCAAGGTTGTGTTGCAGAAGCCGTTCGATTGGGAGCCGTATGCAGCGGCGTTTCCGGAAGGATATTTTGCATGATTGATCTTAATGACCTAATCACCCACAAATCGGCGTGGCGAAGTGCAATTGAGGGAATGGTAATTATTGCAGAAAGCAAAAATCCTACCGGCTTGCCCGACAATGATGCTGATTTGTCCTACTGGCGTCATGAACTAAAAGTATTTGACCGAACTTTTGCAATTTTTGAAGGAGCATAACACATGGTTGCAATGACGTTCAACAGCGCCGACGCGCCGCCTGCTGATAACGACTTCGCGCCCATCCCGGCGGGTGAGTATCCGATGCGCGTCATAGGCTCGGAGATGAAGGCCACCAATGATGGCACCGGCCAGATGCTTGTGCTGGAAATGGACATTACCGATGGCCCTAGCGCGGGTCGCAAGCATTGGGAGCGGTTCAACCTAGTCAATAAGAACCCCCAGGCGGTCGAGATCGCGCAGCGAAGCCTCGCGCAGCTTTGCACGGCGGTGGGCAAGCTGGCAATTGCTGATAGCGAAGAACTCCACATGCTGCCTTTCATCGGCAAGATGAAGGTGACACCCGCCAAGGGGCAGTATGGGCCGGGCAACCAGCTTGCGGGCTACAAGCCTGCGGCTGGTGGCGCTACGCTCGCCAAGGCTGATAGCGGCGCTCCCGCATCGCCCGCGCCATCATCGGGTGGCGGCAAGCCTAAGGCTTATAAAGACCCTGAAACCGGAAAGTGGTGTGACGAAAACGGTGATCCGGTCCAGTTTTTTAAACTGAAGGATTACGAGAAGGTCGAGGGGTAGCACATAGTTTAGCCCCGATCAAAAGGGCCGCGCCAGTTATGGTTGCGGCCCTTGTTTTTTACGCCTGTTTGTGCGATAAAGTGCGGGCCGGTGGAGCGTTTTTGGCGATCCGCTCAACACCAGCCCTAACCGCAACGCATTAGGAGTGCGCCTTGGCTAAGCCTTATGTATCGTATGACGGACCTATTGTCACTAGGGAATATGCAATTAAGCACGGCCTCAAACGATACTTTAATGGCGCTATCTGCCCTCAAGGACATATAAGCGAACGACATGCCCCTCACGGGCAATGCAGTCAATGCAACACAGAACGTATAGTTTCTTACAGGCAACAGAACAAAGAAAAGTTAGCTGCTTATGGTTTGGAATACAAACAGAAAAATAAACAGTCTATACGATCTAAAAAGAAAATTGCATATCAAAAGAATAAACAAAAAAGACGCGATGACGCTAAGGCATATAGGGAAAATAATAAAGCAAAACGCAAAGCTACGCAAGCCGCATCTAATAACAAAAGGCGAATGGCTAAAGGTCATTTTACGAAAGAGGATGTTGCGAGCATTGGCAGTTTGCAAAAATGGAAATGCACAAATTGTCTAATTGACATAGCTGCCAACTATCACGTTGACCATATTATGCCGCTTTCTAAAGGCGGGACTAACTGGCCTAGCAACATTCAACTTTTGTGTTCCGACTGCAATCATAGAAAACACGCTAAAGACCCTATTGACTGGGCTAGAGAAAACGGTAGGCTGCTATAGGAGATTGTATGGTAAAGCTGCCTGACATGGGAGACCTGACCCTTGCCGCTGCGGATGCGGCTTTGGTCGCTGCTGCAAAAAATCGATATTCAAACAGCTTGGGCGCTAGTTGGGTTAATGGCCCGTGCGAGCGGCAATCGTGGTACAAACTGCGGCACGTTCGGATGCCCGTGTTCGATGCGGCTGCGCTAAAGCGTTTTGAGGACGGGCACGCGGTCGAGGCGGCGGTCATCAGGCGGCTGCGGTTGGCAATTACGTGGCTGGACATAGACCCCGAGACGAACTGGCAGTACGGGTTCAGCGACTTTGGCGGCATGTTCAAGGGCTTCTACGATGGCTTGTGCCAAGGCTTGATCCAGGCGCCGACCAAGTGGCATGTGGGCGAGGTGAAAGCGTCGGCGAAGTGGGCGGACCTCGGAAAGGCCGTGGCCAAGGTTGGCGAGAAGAACGGCCTACTAGAGTGGAACCCCGTCTATTACGGACAGGCGCAGCTATACATGCATTACACCGGCTTTGACCGGCATTACATGGTAGCGGCCTCGCCTGGGGCGCGGGAGTGGACTAGCTGCCGCACCGATTACGATCCTGTGTACGCTATGAAGCTACGGGCCAAGGCCGAACGGATCATATTCAGCGAAAGCGCCCCGCCGCGCATTGCCGACACGCCCACGTCGTTCGGGTGCCGGTTTTGTGACTTTGCGGATATCTGCCACGGCGAGGCGCTGCCAAACCGCGAGTGTCGATCGTGCGTCCATATTACGCCGCACCGCGATGGGCGAGGCTGGGTATGCGAGCGTGGAAAGCCGCTTGTGCCGTGCGAGGAACATCGGTACAACCCGTCGATGTTGAATATGCAACAGACCGACGTGCGCTCGGATGGCGCCGTGGTTTATCGGATGAAGAATGGAGGCGAGTATGTCGATTGTGGGAAAGCTATGTAGCGCAATGCCAGCAATACTTTTTGCGGTCGGAAGCGCGCTGTTCTTTGTGGGCAACGTAGTTTTAATTTGGAGGGAGTTTCGATGAGCGCTATTATCTCCGAATGCGGGCTCTACCGCTATCGGCTGGAGCGCGGCGACATGTTCGACAGCATGGCGACCGCCGTCATTATGGTCAATCCGTCAACTGCCGATGCGGGTCAAGATGATCCCACAATTCGTAAGCTGCGTGGCTTTGGCGCCCGCAACGGCTGGGGCCGCATTATCGTCGGCAATCTGTTCGCCTATCGCGCGACCGACGTGCGCGAACTCGCAAAGGCGGTCGATCCAGTAGGTCCACTGACCGATCATCACCTAAACATCATCATGCAGGATGCCGATCGCGTCGTGTTTGCCTGGGGGCCGGTGTCCAAACAGCCCCGCGCACTCCGCAATCGCTGGCGGCACGTTGCCTGCATGGCGGGCTCGCTGGGGCATCATCCGCTGTCGATTGGCGCGCCTGCTAAGTGCGGCCATCCCCGTCATCCGCTGATGCTTGCCTATGTCGAGCCAATAATGCCTTGGGTGGCACCATGCAGCTAAGACCCTACCAACGCCGCGCCGTCGATGACCTGTTTGCCTATTTCGAGAACAGCGACGGCAACCCGGTGGAAATCTTGCCTACCGGCGCGGGCAAGAGCCTTGTGCTGGCGGTTTTCATCAAGGAACTATGCCAAGCCTATCCCGATACGCGGGTGATCGTGCTGACGCACGTTGCCAAGCTGCTGAAGCAAAATGCGGAGAAGCTGTGCGCGGTTTGGCCCGAAGCGCCCATTGGGTTCTACAGCGCCAGCATCGGGCAAAAGCGGATCGGCGCGCAGGTGCTGTTCGCTGGCATTCAGTCGATTTGGAAACACGCATACAAACGGCAAGCAAACGATATCATTCTAATCGATGAATGCCACCTTATCAGCCCCAAAGACACCACGCGCTACCGCCGGTTCCTAGCCGACATGCGGACGATCAATCCGCATATGCGGCTGGCAGGGTTGACCGCGAGCCCTTGGCGTCTTGACAGCGGCATGATTTACGGGCAGCCGGAAAGCCTGTTTACCGATTGTTGCCACGAAACCACCATTCCCGAGTTGCTAGAGGGTGGCTATCTGTGCCCGATCACAACCCGCCGCACGGGACAGGAACTCGACACGTCAGGCGTGAAGGTACGGGGAGGCGAGTTTATCGCGGGCGACTTGGCGCGGGCAGTTGACCGCGATGAAGTTACGCGGGCGTGCGTCGATGAAATCGTTTCGCTCGACATGCGCCCCGGTTTGCTATTCGCAACGGGCGTGCAGCACGCATTTCACATTATGGAGGAAATACAGGCGCAAGGCTATTCGTGCAAAGTCATCCACGGCGATACCCCAGAAACGCAACGCGATGGATGGATTAATGAATTACGTGCCGGAAGGTTGGATTACCTATCCAATTGCGGGACATTGACAACAGGCGTTGACATTCCCGAGTTGCGCATGATCGGCGACTTGGCGCCCACCAAATCACCCGCACTGCATGTCCAGAAATTGGGGCGGCTCATGCGGCTATCACCGGGCAAGGATGTGGGCGTGGTGCTCGACTTCGCCCGTAATGTGGACGAGCATGGCCCGATCGACCTCATCAAGCCTAAGCCAAAAGGCCAAGGCGGCGCGGGCGAGGCGCCGGTTAAGACGTGCGAGGAATGTGGGAGCAAGGTTCACGCCAGCGCGCGAACGTGTCCCGATTGCGGAGCCGCGTTTCCCGAAACCCCGCCCACGTTTCAGGCGGTGGCGGGAAAGGGTGCTATCCTGTCAACCGATATCGAACCGCAATGGCTTGCCGTATCTGAAGCAACCTACACCATCCACCGCAAGGCGGGTTCCCCCGACAGCCTGAAAGCGACCTACCGTTGCGGCATGGTGTTTCATAGCGAGTGGATATGTTTCGACCACACAGGCTACGCACGGCGCAAGGCGGAAGCGTGGTGGACGGCGCGCGGGCCAAACCCGCTGCCCGCAACGACCGCGCTTGCATTCGAGCGGCGGGCCATGCTAAGGACGCCTAGCGCGATCCAGGTGCGGCCCGAGGGCAAGTACGTGCGCGTGATCGGATATGATTTCGAGGATAGAGAGAGGAGAGTGGCGTGAGCGAAGGCTTGAAATACGTCGGAATGACGATTGACGAACTGCGCAAGGCAACTGGAGCTGATCGCATTGGCTCGGGTGATTTTGGAATTGGCTCTAGAATGTGGCCGGGTATTTCCAAGCTAATTGAAGAGGCTGGCGAGGTTACGCAAGTCTGCGGAAAATTGCTAGGGTCAAGCGGCGTTGTAGATCATTGGGATGGTACTAATCTCAAAGATGAATTGCAAAAAGAGCTTGCGGACCTGAGCGCTGCCATTGAGTTTGTAATTCAGCAATGCTGTCTCGATGCGCCTGCTATACGCGAGCGAACCGACAAGAAGCTAGATTTGTTTGAGCAATGGCATCTAAACAATCTAAAGTAATGTGCCATTGCGGGCGCGCTCCGCGAGGGTTCGGATGGCAAGACCCCGTAACGCGAGGTCCGATGCATCCTGCTTGCTCAATGCGATGCCTCGACGCCATACATGATCGGAAGGGCGATATGATTATAAATCAAACGGAATTGGAGGCGGTCGAGAACGCGATGCGCCCGCATCTTGCGGACACGCGAGCCATGTTCGAAGCGCAGCCGAGCGACGAGGATTTGCTCGAATGGCTGTCATGGGCGTACACCACCATTTGCGATCAAGTGGCGGTCGAGTATGCTAAGCCCGTGGTGGGCGGGGATGTGCCGTTCTAATGCTCGACGCAATTGCCTTTGACGCCGCTTACCGCCGCCACGCGTCCGCGTTGGCTGCGGTTTCCGCTCGATTGACAAATGGTAGCGCCGACGCCGAAGATATAGCCCAGGATGCATGGTTGGCGTTGTGGCGTGGGCGTGAGGGCATCGACTTATCGTTCGGCGTTTGGGGGTGGCTGGTGCGCACGCTAAAGCGATCGTGGTGGCATCGCTGCAACCCGGTTCGCTATATTCGCCAGGATGGCGCCAAAGCGCGGATGCCGGGACCGATCGAGGTAGAAGAAAGCGCATCCCCCGAACTCGAAGCCGATGGCGGTCAGGAGGGTGCGGTCATGCGGGCGGCATTATCGAGCGCAATTGAGAGTATGACAAAGCCTAGCGGGCGCCCGGTATCGGATGCAATGAAAAACACCATGCGGCTCGCAACAACGCTTGACTTTCCTAGCGAGATAGCGAAAGCAAGGGGCGTGGCCACCTCTACGGTGGAAACGATGCTAAGTCGGGGGGTCGAGATTATCCGACGCGCTTGGCGTATAGCGGATTGATATAGGAGGATAGCTGATATGATTGATGATACATCCGATGACTTTGAACCGGACCTTGGCGCGGCAACGCGCGAGCCATCGTTGCGGTCAATCGTCTTCAATTACTATGCGCAGCACTTACCCGACGCCGAGGCTCAGCGGCTAACCACCGCCTACATCGCCGCGCATCGCCAGCGCACCGATCCCGACGCCGCTGGGGTGGAGAAGGCGTTGCGCCTGTGCGTCGAGTTCATCCGGATGTTCAAGGAAGACGGCGCGGCTCTGCTTGGCGAGGGTATCCACACTGGCCTTCGTAAGGGCACCGACGCTGACGATGCCGCCTTCATCTGGCGTGCGATCGACATGAGCAGATCGACGGCGTGGCGCGATGCAACGACGTTCGCTCACGACCCGTTTTTCAGCATGTGGGGCGGCGAAAAGGCGCTGTCTGCTGGTGAAGCCGCCCTCGCCACCCACGGGGGAACGGGTGCGCAAGCGGGGGAGGGAGTGCCTGCCGGGTGTGTTCTGATCCGAAGCCAGCCCGACCCGGATTGCGGCTGTCCGGAAGAGGAATGGGATACCCCTTGGGGGCATCTGTTCATGCACCTCAACGTCGACACGCCTACGGACGTTGCGCTCGATCCGGATGGCGAGAGCGAACAGATCGAAACCACCCTGATCGTATCGTCTGTCCAGGCTGGTCGATCCGCCGCTTTCGCATGGGCCAGCATTGCGGCTCTACAGCCCCGCACCGTCCTCGCCACCCCATGCGCCAACCCCACCGCCGCGGATGATGGGCGGGCGGCGGCTGAACTGCTAGCCGAGCTTGCTGAACTCGATAACCTGATCCTGTTCAACGGCGTTGAGCCGAACGGCTGGTGGGAGATACGGCGAGGCAGCGTCAAGGGCGAGATCATAGGGCGGGGAGCTACCCCCCTAGACGCTCTCCGAGTCGCCCTCCAGCCCCGCTAGGTGCCCCATGACTAAATACGACAACGACGGCTTTCGCGAGGCCCCGCCCGATGACAAGGGCTTTACCGGTTTTACCGCTATCCGCCTGCCCGATGGGCGCGAACGATGGTGCGCGGATTGCGGACCCGAGGCGCGTGAACGCTTGAAGCAAGCGGAATAGCGACGATCATTATCGACTAACCGGCCCGCCCGTGCTAAGCGCGTGGCGGGTTTATTTTTTGGAGGATGCGATGCGAGTTTTGATATGCGGAGGGCGGGATTATGCCGATCACGGTACGATATGGCGGACGATGGACGGTATACGTGAGCGCACCTCGTTTTCAACGTTGATTGAGGGCGGGGCTACCGGAGCTGACATGTGGTGCCGCAAATGGGCTGAGTGCCAGCATGGGATGGAAATTGAAACACATCTCGCCGATTGGCGCAAGTATGGTAGAGCGGCCGGTCCTCTCCGGAACCAACGCATGCTAGACGAAGGGCGACCTGACCTCGTAGTGGCATTCCCAGGCGGGCGGGGAACTGCTGATATGGTTTGCCGCGCGCGGGCGGCGGGCGTCGAAGTTAGGGAGATCGTGTAAATGGCACGCATAAACGCACAAGCCTTCGACGCCGATTGCGCCGCCCGTTTCTTCGGGCATCTGGATCAGATACACCTTGTCTCGATCAGCCCCGCTCAAGTGGTGCGAGGAACCCGCTATTTCGGCGCCGACGTAGATGCGGCGGTTGCATGGACCATGGAAGAAAACCGCACCAGCAACGTGTACTGGACGGTCAATAGGGTGCGCGACGGCTTCAACCAAAAGCCCGCTAAGCGGGATATCGCGTCAGCGCGCTGGGTTCACGTCGATATTGACCCGCCCAAGGATAACAGCCTGTTTGATAAAGCCAGCGTCATGGAAACGATGGAACGGCTCGATCATCCACCCACGATTGTGATTGACAGCGGTAATGGCTTGCAAGCGTTGTGGGCGATCGAGGATAGCCAAAATCTAGCCGCGATCGAGCGCATCAATCAGCAAGTGCGAACCATGTTCGGGGCGGATGCGTGCTGGAACATCGACCGGCTATTCCGCGTGCCGGGCGGGGTCAATCATCCGACCGCGAAGAAGGCTGCTATGGGGCGCAAGCCCGCGATGGCTTCGATCTTGATGGAGTATACCGGCGAAACCTACGAACCCGCCACGCTGGCCGCATTCTTCCCCGAGCCCGAAGAACCGGCCGAAGCGGTGCAGCGCATTGCGGCTACCGTGGGCGACGTACGGCTGCTAACGTGCGACGACTTCGCGTTCACCCCATTCCATCCCGTACGCCGCGCGGTGGAGAAGCCTGCCGGGTCCGATCGCTCGCAATGGGTCTATCACGCGGCCTGCGCGATGGTGCGCGCCAACCTGTCCGATAGCGATATGGCGGGGCTGTTGCTCAATCCGGCCAACAAGGTAAGCGCCCACCTACTCGATCAAGCCGATCCGCGCCGCGCGTGCGAACGGGCAATCGGTGGCGCCAGGGGCGAGGAGGTGCCCATTCCCGAGGTCGATGTGACCGCGCTGGCATTGCCTCAAAAAGAGGTTGCGCCGGTTACGACGCCCGATTGGCGCGAAGGGCTATCCGGCCCGATGCGGCTGATGGTCGAGACGATCCTGACCTATGCCCCCAGCCCGCGTCCGGAGTTGGCGTTGGGGGCCGCGCTGGCATTGTTCGGCACCGCGATGGGCAGGCGCTATCAGACGCCATCGGGGCTGATGAGCAACCTTTATATCGTGGGGCTAAGCCCATCGGGATCGGGTAAGGACTTGCCCGTCAATGCGCCAGGGCAGGTGTTGATGCTGGCGGGCGAAGAAGGCGCCCGCATGGTGGGCGGCGATATCGTATCGGCGCGAGGCATCATGTCCGCGATCGAGGCATCGCCCACGCTCTACATCCCAGCCGACGAAATCGGCAAGCTGATCCAGGCCATCCAAGACCCGCGCGGCAATCTCAAAGAGGCCATTACGGTCCTGCTCAAGATGTATTCGGCTTCGCAGTCGATATTCAAGGGCGGTATGTATGCTAACAGCAAAGAGCGGCCCACTACGATCATCAATCGCCCATGCCTGGGGTTCTACGGGGTGAGCAATCCGCAAGCGTTTTGGGAGAAGCTGACGCATAGCAGCATCAGCGACGGGCTGTTGCCACGCTTTATCTTGCTGCCCGACACGATTGAGGACAAGCCCCCGCCACGGCGTTTGAAGCGAGCCATTTACCCGGATGCTTTGGTCGAGGCCGTGAAGGCGTGTATGCGGGGCGCTGATGGGCATATCGCCTTTCCGATGGGTAACGGAGCCTCGGTTAGCCCGAAGCCCTACGAGGTGCCATACGCCGACGATGCCGCCGACGATATGGAATACGAATTGCGGATGCGGCAATATCGGATGGAAAGCGAGGTCGAGCCCGACATGCGCCCATTCGTGCGCCGTAGCGCCGAAAACGCCATGAAGCTGTCATTGGTGCGGGCGGTTACGAACAACCCCGGCAAGCCCGTTCTTACCGCTCATGATATGGAATGGGGGTGGGCGGTAAGCGAGCGTTCGGTGCGCGAGTTCATGGTCAAGGCGGCTGGCAATATCAGCGAGAACGATCAGGAGGCCAAGGTCAAGCGCATTCTCGCCCGTATCGAGATGGCCGGATCGGAAGGCATCGGGCTATCGGAATTGGGGCGCCGGTTCCAGCAAATGACCAAGCGCGAGCGTGAGGACATATTGCATGATCTGGAAGAAAGCGGACTTATTCGTCACACCAAGACGACAGCGGAAAGCGGACGGGGCAGGCCGGTTGTTAAGTATTATGCGTTGGCGGCTTGAGCCGCGATAAAAACAGCGTTGGATGACATGGCGTCGATGAAAGCCCGTTCGTCGTCATAACCGCGTTGGGCTTGCTTCCAGTAGACTTCATCGCTTTCAATTATGTATGCAATACGCCAGAACTCGGCCGCTGATAGCGGTTCGGGTTTCGGTTGTTGTGCCGATGCGGCCTTAGGCTTTGCCTTGCCCATCAAGCTGTCTAGCAGCGTGTTGCGGATGAAATCCGATGTAGTGCGCCATTCGCGGCGATCGTCAATCGCGTCAATCAATTCCTGTGGGAGCCATACGACGACGCGTTTACCGATACGATCAACCATGCGGTCCTATTTATCACAAACGGCACTAGTGCACTAGGGCGCATCAAAACGTGCACCATTAGTGCACTAGTGTGAGGGTGAAATCGGCAGAATGAGCCTGTGATAAAGGGGAAAAGGGGTAGCTAAGTAACTGAATTATAATACTTATATTTATCTCTTTTATGTATGGTGTGTGTAGTAGTAGAGGGCGCGCGCGTGTATACCCCTCCCCCTTCCCTTCCCATAGGTAGTTTTAATGCAAGAAAGTGCAAAATGCCCGCTTGACGCCCCAGCCCTGCCCGTGCCATAGCGGGCGGGCAGACACGAAGGAGGAATGCGACATGACCGAGTTTAAGGCGGGCGATCGGGTGCGGTACACGGGCGCACAATCGCTGATTGAAGATGGCGAGCACCTATCACCCGATGCGTTGGGCTGGGAAGGCGTTGTCGCCGGTGATGTCGAGGAGCATGGGGGAGGGGTGTGGAACAATGGAAGATCATGGCTGGGCTATATTTCTGGCAATCTTGAATTGATCCGAGACGACAGCGAACTAGCCGAACTGCGCGCGTTCAAGGAAACGGCGCTGGCATCGGGCTATGTGCCGCCGGAGCCGCCTAAGCCGGAAACTGATCAGGAGGCGGTCAATCGCATTGTTCGTTCTTCCTACCACATGAGGGAGGCCGTAACACTTGCCATCGCATGGACACGCGCCAACCCCCGCTAACCTTGCCAAGCGGCGCGAAAGCGTGTAAGGTGCCGCGCATGGACAAAGCCTACCATGCGCGGCTGATGCGGAACTTGGATGAACCACAGCGCAACGCCTTGATCGCGCAAGCCGATAACGTGATTGACTTGCGCGATCGATTTGAGAAACGCATGGTGCCAGCTAGCGTTGTCGATTGCCCGTACATGGACCCCGAGGACCTGGATTGACCGAGAAGCGCAAGGGGGGCGCGCTGCGGGAGCGGCCATCGGACTTCTGGACCACGTATGTCGAGGTGGGGCGGGTTGGGTGTATCGAGCATTATCGCACCCACCGGACGGTAGTGGAGCGGTGGGCATCGGAAGTCGGGACGGCGGAACTACGAAAGGCTAGGGCGGATTATGTTAGTGAGCGGAAACGACAGGATGCGATGCCAAAGCGATTGGCGCAGCCGGTCGCTTGCGGCGACGAAGTCGATGCCGACGAACTCTCCGCAGCCTGCGCCTATCTCCGCGAAAACCGAAACGGGGGCTGGCGGGTTGGATTACGCGACGATGGACGCTATTTTGTGGGCACACGCTGTTGCACCGGGGCGGAAGTGATCGAGCGGGCCAAGGCCAAGGGTATGGACGAATGGTATGTCGAGGCGGACATGTTCAAGCGGCTGGCGATGCATGAGGGTGTTGACGAATGGGTTATCGAGCGGGAGATTGTGTGATGATTGAAGATACGCTGAAGCTAAAGCTGGAACTTGACGGCGATGTAATCGAAATGATGCGCATCATTGCTCGCGAGGAAATTGCCAAGGCCGGTAAGGGCAACTTTGGCATTCCGGGGGCTATGACGGACGAAAAGCTGGCCAATGCGATTGCCGAGCGGGAGTATTGATCGAATGAAATTGCCAATTAAAGACGATTGATCGGATTTTTCGATTACAGATAATGCCTAAGCCAGATACCCCTCCCCCCAAGCGCCCACGTGGGCGCCCCAAAGGCGCTGTAGGCCAGCGCGCCGAGGCTCGCCGCATGACCGTGCGTGAGTACGCGATGACGCATGTGTTCGAGATTATCGATATGTGGGCAGAGATCGCGAAGGACGCCAACGCGCCGCATGTCGCACGCATCCAGGCGGGCGAGAAGGTGATGAACCGGGCGATTGGACAGCCCGCCGCCGCTCAGCCGACCGAGCATGACACGCCGGATCAAACGCTACAGCGCATAGAACGGGTGATTGTTGACGTGCCGGTGCCCGCACAGAAAAAAGTGCGCGAGCCTGCAAAATAGCGCTTGACGGGCTTTCGATGCGCGCGCATAAGGGTGGGGCAACGGAGGACGATATGAGCTACGTGGTTGAGATTTGGTCGGATGTGGGAATTTGCTATTTCCCTTTAGCCTATATCTACAAGTCGGAAGTCAAAGCCATTGGCAAAATGAACAAGTATGTTGCGGAGGCATCGGAAAATGGCTGGAACACTCACGGTCGCGTAATTAACGCGACAATTCGCGACAAGGCGCTTGTGCCAGCCTGACCACCCTAACCATCCAGACCCCGCGCGTATTCTTGCCGCTATTGACCCCCAAGCGCTTTAAGGGTGCAAAGGGCGGACGAGGTAGCGGCAAGTCGCACAACTTTGCCGAAATGTGCATAGAAGAGTGTATTGCGCGGCCGGGTCTGCGCGTTCTTTGCGCGCGCGAGGTTCAAAAGAGCCTTAAGGAAAGCGCTAAGAAGCTTCTTGAGGACAAGATCGGTCGCGACGGCATGAACGTCGGACATTTGTTCGAAATCTTGCAAACCGAAATACGGACGCCCGGCGGGGGTTCGATCATGTTTGCTGGCCTTCGCGATCACACCGCCGATAGCATCAAGTCTTATGAAGGCATCGACATTTGCTGGATCGAGGAAGCGCAGTCAATTACCGCGCGCTCAATGGGCATGTTGGTGCCCACGATCCGCAAAGACGGTAGCGAGATTTGGCTAAGCTGGAACCCGCGCAAGCCACAGGACGCCGTAGAACGCCTGCCCTGGCACGATCCGAAGCGGGCGACGTTGGTGGTCGCCAACTACCTAGACAACCCGTTCCTACCCGGCGTACTGCGCGATGAGGCCGAGGCAAGCAAAGCCACCGATCCTGACCAATATGACCACGTATGGCTAGGCGGTTTCGAAAGCGCTGGTAGCAAGGTGGTCATTCCCTCGACTTGGGTGCGCAGCGCGATCGGGCTGGCGCAACGGCTGGGGCTTGAGGTAACGGGCAAGCTATACAGCGCACTCGACGTAGCGGGCGCCGAGGAAGGTGGCGACGAAAACGCGCAAGCGATCCGCAAGGGGATCGAATTGCAATTCCTCGACAAGTGGAACGGGCTTGACACGGCAATCACCACGCACAAGGCGGTCGCCAACATGGCCCGCTACGCGGTTACGGAGGGCTATTACGACAGCGTGGGCGTAGGCGAGGGGGTGACAGCCGAATGGGCGCAGATGGGGCGCCGGGGCGAGGCTCCGAGGCGGACGGACATGATCGCGTGGAGCGGCGGCGCCAGTCCGCTCTTCCCCGACAAGCGGATTGACCCGCTCAACCCACATAGTCCGCTTAACAAAGATCAGTACCACAACCTAAAGGCGCAGGCGTGGTTCGCGCTTCGCAAGCGGTTCGAGAACGCCCACAAGGCCGCGCAGGGGCGTGAGTATGATGCCGACCAGCTAATCAGCCTGCCAGCCGATTTGCCCTACCTGCAACAGCTATGCGAGGAAATATCGCAGCCCGAGCAGAAGCCGAGTGCCACGGGCAAGGTGATGGTGGACAAGCAACCAGACGGGGCGCGCTCGCCCAACCTTGCCGATAGCGTGGTGATGGCATATTGGCCTGCGCGGCAGGCGGGGTACAGCCTCGATTGGCTCGACTGAATTATTTTTGCGAGGCGTGCATTTTTTTTGTTGACGGGCTTTCGATGTGTGGGCATACGGATGTTAACAAGGAGACGCCGCCATGACTGATCGTGAAAAAGCAATCGCCGCCTACAACTCGGGAATTCTTTCCGAAACGATTGTGATCTATCCGGCTGGCAAGCGCACTGCCCGTCGTGTGAAGACGGCTCGCGGTACGCAGGTTCGCCTTTACCTTTCGGGGCGGCTTTATGCTCGCGGCGTCAGCGTCGAGCGTGCGCGGGAGTGGGTTGCATGATTTGATCGTGTTTTGATTTTGTGGTGTGGGGAGTATCGTGTTAGGCCATACGTGACCCTTAAATGACTGCGGTAAAAACAGTCAGCCACTTTTGATCGGGTTTTGATCGCAAGCCCCCGCTCTAACCAGCGGGGGCTTTTTTGTGCTAGGGTGCGGGCATGACCCTATCCCTCTACGATGGCCTCGCTAACGTCGTTTCCGGCGCCGGAACCAGCGCCGATAAGCGCATGGGCCAGCATTACGTCGCGCGGCACCTCGATTGGCAACAGATCGATGCCATGTATCGGTCCTCGTGGGCCGCTCGCAAGATCGTGGATTTGCCCGCCGCCGAGATGACCCGTCCCACCCGCGATTGGCAGACGAAGGAGGGCTCAATCGAAGCGCTAGAGGAACTGGAACGCAAGGTGCGGCTGTGGGCGAAGCTGGAGGAAGCCTTGCGCCTAGGCCGCATGGGCGGCGGGGTCATGGTCATTGGCGTCAACCAGGGCACGCCGAACCAGCCGCTTAATGTGGAGGCGCTGGGGCCGAACAGCCTGCAATATCTCCACGTCATGAGCCGCCATGAGATCGGCGTGGGCGAGATCGAGCGCGATCCGGCGTCCGAGAATTTCGGGTGCCCGAAATACTATCAGGTCGCGGGCGATAGCGCGTTCGTGGATATTCACCCGAGCCGGGTCATCCCATTCTGCGGCGAATACACCCCGCGCTTCAATGGCGATCACAGCGCTTTCTGGGGCGTGTCGATCTTGGAAATCGTGCGCGACGCCATCCAGAACGCCGATAGCGCGCAAAACGGTTTTGCGACGCTGATCGAAGAAGCGAGCATCGATGTGTACGGCATCCCCGACATGCTTTCCTCGCTTGTCAACGCCGAGTACGAACAGCGCCTCATGCGCCGCCTCACGCTGGCAAATACCGCCAAGTCAACCCACCGCGCAATCATCCGCGATGCGGGCGAGACGTGGGAACAGCATCAGGTCAGCTACGCTGGCATGCCCGAGGTCATCGCCAGCTATCTAGGCGTGTTGGCGGGCGCCTGTTCAATGCCCGCCACCGTGCTGCTAGGCAAGAGCCCCGACGGTATGAACGCCACGGGCGACGGCGATATGCAGAATTGGTATCGCACGCTCGACGGATGGCGCGAAAGCGAGTTGCGCCCGGCGCTAGACCGCCTTGACCCGATCCTGAAGGCATCGGCAGGCGTGACGACGGACGCATGGTGGGAGTTCGGTTCGTTCTACGAGGAAAGCGATAGCGTGAAGGGCGCATCGCTAAAGACGGTAGCCGAAACGGCGGGCGCGGCGATCAACGCGGGTATGCCTAGCGAGCCGGTGCTGAACAGCCTTGGCGTTGCCATGAGCGAAAGCGGGCTGTTCCCTGGCCTGGACAAGGGCCTTGCGCAGATTGCGGCGGAATTGGCGGAAGCGCCTTCGCTTGCTGAGGCAGCGGCTACGGAAGAAGCCCGCTTGACTGCGCAGCTTGAGGGCGTTACGGGGGAGGGTGTTGAGGAATAGGAGGAATTTATGTGGCAAGATATTTCTACGGCGGATAGCACTGGCCGAGCAATTTTAGTGGCGTTTAATCATCCAAATGAATGGATTGGATGGGTTAAGTTTGTCGCTCCAAGTTATGGGGATAGAACTAACTTGCCGGGCTATGCAAAGCCGACGCATTGGACTGAATTGCCAGATGATCCTGAATGAAAATCCCCCTTCCCCTCCTAGTCGCCCGCACCGGCACCAAGCGCAAACGGTTCGTGATCGGCAACCCCGAGCCGCGCGACATGGACCGCGTGCGCTTGCTGCGCGTGTATATGCAAGTCGTCAACCATTGGGCGGGAATGCGGGCTAAGCTGCTAGCCGAGTACGAGCGGACGTTGCAGGCTGCACAAGCAAATGATGGATACGAGGCGCGCGGCATTAAAGGTGTTCGCGCAGCCGATAGTGCGGAGGATATCAACTCAACCCTAGAGGAAGGTACTAGCTGGTTCAACCGGCTGGTGATTACGCTAGAGGCGGGCATTACGTCATGGGCGCTAGGGGTCGAGGCGTGGCAGCGCGGCAAGTGGCGAGGCGCTGTGCTATCCGCTACGGGGGTTGACCTCGACACGATGCTCTACGCGGGCGATGTAACGGAGACGGTGCAAAGCCGCATCCTGGCAAACCTAGAATTAATCAAGGACGTGAACGCGCAACAGCGGCAGCGGATGGCGCAAGTGGTGTTCAACGGGCTCAACCAGCGTCTGCCCGCGCGCGATGTTGCCAAGCAACTTGCCGAGGTGACGGGCTTCGGGCGCAAGCGGGCGCTGTTGATCGCGTCGGTCGAATTGCAGAAAATCGCTACGGCGCTTAGTGTCGAGCGGTCTCACCAAGCGGGCGTGGGCAATAAATACGAATGGGTGCATAGTCGGAAGAAGCATCCCAGAGATTGGCACAAAGCCCGAAACGGTAAGACGTTTAGCGACAAGGCGAAGCCGGGAAGCGAGGAATACGTGCCGCCCGATGACAGACCAGGAATACCAATTAGGTGTGGATGCAGGCGCTTGCCTGTGCTAGACCTGTCCGAATACGATGATGATATCTTGGAGGAATTTGCGTAATGAGTAATGGACTTAATTTCTTCTGGGGCCGCGATATCGCCCAAGCCCTCGCACTAGCCGAGTTTGAGGGATGGAAGCGGGCCAATCCTAAGCCTGTTGACAAGCCGCAAAAGCGCATGTAAGGGGGCTGTGTTGCGGTACTTAGCCTTTCAGCCGTAACAAGTAGCGTACCGGGGTTTGCGGCGCGACGTGCCGCACTAAGTAGCTTATAGCTGGCCCCATCCGCCCTCCACAAACCCGCTCCCGCCCGCTATTGTTGGGTCATGGCGCTTCCTCCCCTAAAGGTGTTTCGCGATAGCGCGGGCTTCGCGCAGGAAGCGCCCGACACGGCCGAATTGACCGCATCGCAGACGCGCGAGTTCAGCGAGTACGGCGGCGGGTTCATCGACTACACCGATAACAATTTTGCCGCTGGCATCACGACCTACCTCGCCGCTGGCGTTGCGCATCGGGTCGAATTGGACCTATCTGCCAGCGCCGCAAACACCCGCCTCAACCGCCCTTTCGAGAATTGGCGCCCATGGGATAACGCGACCAAGTTGGTACGCGCTCGCGCGCTGTACGATATGTTCGGCATCCGCATCAACATGCGCGTCGAGGCCGACATCCGGGGCGGGGTCATCAATGTGGCGCTGCGCACGCCCACGATCGAGATTGCTACCGATACCAAGGCGCTGGTGAGCGCGGGCGAGGAAGAGCGGCTTACTGCCAGCCTGTTGCAAATCCCCGTGCGCGCGGGCTTCCTGCGCGATGGGGCATCGTTCTACCTGACGCCCAACGTGCCCATGACCCTGATCGAGTTTAGCCCCGAGTTTGGCCCCGAGGGGTATGAGGCATGACAACGCGGGTATGGTTCGAGAACGACGCAATCCAGATGGACGGGCTTGGCCCCTTTCCGGCGCGCTCGCTGTTCACGATCGCGGATGGCGACCGCATCCATATCCTGACCCTTAGTGGCGTGCGTCAGACGCAACTTGAATATACCGGATACGCCCGCCGCGATGGCAGTGGGTTCGCCAGCCCTGCCGATGCCAAGGGCTACCTTGACGGCGAATTGGGGCGTCCGGTGCTGGGCGCCGACCCCGAACAAATCCAGGCGGCGATCGACACCGCGCTTTCGGACGTGCCCGACTTCGCCCTACAATTCGACAGCGCCGCCACGTAAGAAAGGATTGCAATGGCCGTCACTTTAGTCACCCGCATCAGCGACCTTGCAACCCGGATGGGCGCCAAGGCGAAGGCGCTGAACGTTCTCATCAACGGCAATGCGGCCGATAACAGCGCCCTGCTGACCGCCGCCAAGGACTTGGTGGGCGCGGTCAATGAGGTGCGCGGCGTTGCCGTGGGCGCGGCTGCCACGGCATCGAACGGCGCCACGATCAACGATAGCACGACCACCTCGACCACGCAGACCTATTCCGTCACCAAGATCAATGCGGCCATCAAGGCGGCGGTTGATGGCGTAGTGAACGGGGCTCCGGGCGCGCTCGACACGCTGACCGAACTGGCAAACGCCCTCGGCAATGATCCCAACTACGCCGCGACCGTGACCGCCGCGCTTGGCAACCGCGTTCGCTTCGACGCGGCACAAAGCCTGACCGCATCGCAGCGACTGGTCGCGCGCTCGAATATCGACGCCTATGGTTCGGTGGAGATCGGCAACCCGGATACCGACTTCGTTGCCATCTTCAACGCGGCGCTCGCCTAAATGGCTAGCCTAGTCGAGCGCATCGGCTCACTGGCGCAGACTGTGGCGAGCCGCTTCAACGGGCTGGTGGGGCAACCTGCCGCCCGCACGGTGGCGCTTGGAACGGCCTACCGGCCTACGGTGACGGGCAAGAGCGCGTTGGTTACGGTCACGCTCACCAGCACGGCCACCATAACGCTAACGGGCGGCGCGACCAACAGCGCGGACCTCGTGATTGGCCTCGCCGCGACGATCGCAACTACGGGCGGCACGGTGATGGGCAAGTATGCCAACACCAATACCGGCGCGCTTACGGTGGGCCTATCGCTATCGACGGTCATGACGAACAGCTACACGCTTGCCATTCCGCCGGGCTGGTACTTTGCGATCCGTCAGACGGCGGGTTCCGTATCGGTTGTCAGTGCGTTTGAGCAAGCACTAGGGTAACACCACGGGAGAACGACCATGCGAACGGGCATCCGAATAACCAGGACGCTCCATCCGCAACACTTCCGAATAGGAAAGCCCGCCGGTTAGGGCGGGCTTCCGTTAGCATGATATGGTAAGGTTTGAGGCGGCGGCTACTTCGGGGTGGTCGCCGTTTCGTTATCTTGCTCTCTGTGGCTATAAAACACCGTCTTATCCGGTGCCTGGATGGTGTAAGATTGTTGGTCGGCTTCGATCCGCAGCCGTTCGGCCAAGGCTTCAGCGTGCGCCCAAATCTCTTCTGGCGTACTAGGAAAGCGCGGATAGTTAATCAATCCGACAATATACCCCTCCGTCTCTCCATCGGTATATACAAAGCAAGTCGGCGTACATGTAACGCACAAACCAACTTCGTCGCAATAGGTGCGGCATTGATCTTCAATGTCGCTGGCACGTCCTCCAATAAAAATGCTGACAGGGTAACTCTGAACTGGTTCGCTGATAAACATTCAATCCTCCTATATACCACACCACCCTGACGAGCACCCCGCTTGCCCAGGATCGGGATCAAACAATCGCATTTGACCGCTGCCATATCCGCCGCGCCCCGACTTGGCCCATTCCACCACTTCGCGAATACCCGTGGCGCCCATCTTATTCGATGGGCGAAACATGGCTCCCTTGGTTTTGCCGTTGGCGGTTAATTCACCACCTAATCCTAATTCTATCTCTAGTGCCTCAATTTCAGCGATGCGCTCCTCATCTTGCGCCGCAACGATCAAATCGCCGCGACTAGCGTTGATGCAAGGCGAGCATTCCATACTTCTATGTTTGAGTGGAACGATATTTGCGCGCTCTAAAAACACATTGCGCGTTTCTTCCGTCCAATCAGCGCAAGGTGCAAGCATGACGCGCCCACCGTGCGACGGGCTTGATGCCAGAAATCGCGGAAACTCGGAACGATCTTCGCTTTCTTCTCGGCGAACGCCGACAAGGCATACGGCGCGTTTGTCGGGATCGTTCTGTTCAAGCCATCGCTCGCCCGGCTCAATCTTTAAGATGCCACTGCACCACTGATACCGATTAGATGGAAACGCTTTCTTTTGCCGCGCTAGACCAACAAAGCCGATGCTTTCAGTGCGATGATGCGTAAAGCCAAGGCCGGCAACCCATCGCTCCATGCGCTCAACGCGCTGCATCCACCAGCCCGCCGCCCATCCGGTATCGGAATACACACAAGCAATATCGGTTAGCTGTTGTTCATGGCACCATTGAATGAGGGCGCAACTATCGTTGCCATAGCTGGTAAAGATTACAAATCGCATAGCCCTACCCCCATACACCCGCGCCCGCTACCATGCAAGCGATATGATGCGCTTTCTCGACAACGCCAAGCTGGGCGAAATCCGCACCACCGCCGATGGCTACAAGGTGGCAGAGGTGCCGGTCGCGCGCACGGGCATTCAGGATTACGCGGGCCGCGAGGTCGGACGACCCGATATGCCCGTGGTTCGCATGTACCGCCCGCCCGACGCGGTGTTTGCGGACAGCTATCTGCGCTCGATCGCTCACAAGCCCGTCACCGATGACCACCCCGCGAGCGATGTCAACAGCGCCAACTGGAAAGACTTGGCGGCGGGCTATACGGGCGACAGCATCCGCAAGGATGAGGCAAACGGACTTATCTATGTCCCGCTGCTGTTTGCCGATCAAGCCGTGATCGACAAGTTGGAGGCTGGCAAGCGCGAGGTATCGTGCGGCTATACTTGCGAGATCGAATGGACGGCGGGGGTAACCGATAGCGGCGAGGAATACGATGCTATTCAGCGTCCGCAGGCACTAAATCATGTCGCCCTAGTGCAAAAGGGCCGGGCGGGCTATAGTTGCCGTGTGGGCGACAATTGGTCCCCCATCACTGATAAGGAGCCCGTAGTGGGGACCAAGACTATCACTTATGACGGGCTCCCCGTCGAAGTCACCGACGCGGCGGAAGCCGTGATTAACAAGGTTGTGGGCCAGCTTGCCGATGCCGATGCCAAGGTTGTCGCGCGAGACGCCACCATTGTCGAGCGTGACGCGGCGATCGTCGCGAAGGACGCGGAAATTGTGCGGCTGAATGCCGCTCTTGCCGACGCGGCTATTACGCCCGCCAAGCTGGCGGATGCCGCCCGTTCGTATGCCACCACGATGGCAAAGGCCAAGGCGGCGGGCGCAACCGTGACCGACGCAATGACCGAAGCCGACGCGCACAAGGCCGTCGTGACCGCCAAGATGGGCGATGCGGCGAAGGACTACACCACCGACCAGTTCGCGCTCGCCTTTGCGGTCCTGACCAAGGACGCCAAGATCGAGGATGCGGACCCGCTGCGCGACGCGCTTCGCGATAGCGCCCCGGTTAACGATGCAGCCGACAAGGCCGTGTCCGACGCCCGCACCGCGATGCTTGATCGACTGTTCAACCCCCTGAAGGCGGACGCATAACCGATGGCTACCTATCAGACGACCTATAGCGACCGTCCGGCCAAGGGTTTCCCCGGCCAGATCGCGAACGAGGAAAAGCACAATCAGATCAGCCGCACGGTTTCGAACGCCGAGGGCATCCGGTTCGGCGCTCCGGGCTTCCGCGTTGCTGGCGCGGGCAACGACCACAAGATTGCCGCAACGGGCAGCAAGTTTCTCGGGCTCGCGGTCCTGACCCCGGCGGTTCCGCCCGCCAATGCGGTCAACGGCGCGACCGATTACTACCCGCAGAATTACACGGGCGCATTCATGACCGATGGCACGATGTTCGTCACGGCGGGCGGCGCGGTCGCTCCCGGCGATGCCGTGACCTACAATGCAGGGACCAATCGCTACACCGCGACGGGCGGCACCGTTATTCCGGATGCGTTCTTCGACACGACCGGCGCCAATGGCGATATCGTCGAAATCTCGCTCAAGCATCGGAGCGCATAAGGGATGAATATGCAGGCTTTCAAGGACGCGCAGACGGCGTTTCCGTTCGTTATCGCGCAGGGTCGCAATATCGAAGCGCAGATTTACGCGCGCCGGTATCCCAGCTACGATTACGCCTCGATTGTCCCGGTTGTGACCGAAGGCAACGAGTGGGCGATCGGCACCACCTTCATGACGACCGATACCACCGGGCGCGCCAAGTTCGTGTCCGGCAAGGGGACCGACGTTCCCTTCGTGTCGCACAGCCACGATCAGGCCAGCCATGACTTCGCGCAGGTCATGCTCGGCTGGGAATGGACCATGGAGGAGGTCAATCAGGCCGCGCTCTATGGCATCCCGCTTTCGGCAACGCTCGCACTGGCAGCGGGCGACGGCGTTGACCGCTTCCTCTACGCGCAGGCCATGAAAGGCCAGGACGAGGACGGCAACAGCGAAAAGGGCTGGACCGGCTTCGTAAACGACCCGACCGTGCAGCGTTTCGATGCGGACGCTTCTTCCGCCGATGCCACCCCTGCGCAGGCGGCGGCGATGGTCAACGATGCGCTCGATGCGGTTCGCACGAACTCGGCCGAGGTCGAGACCGCCGACACGATCGCGCTCCCGCCTCGCCTGATGCGCCGGTGGGCCACGCAGTCGCAGGGCGCGGGCGACGGTACGTTGAACGTGCTTGAATATATCCGCCGGAACAACATTTACACGGCGGAAAACTCGGGCGCGCAGCTTCGCAT
>Ga0182228_1000004_pt1 | contig 58954 bp, 57 predicted proteins | sample G6R1MG_19_FD_128385 | JGI IMG/M metagenome (GOLD analysis project Ga0182228, IMG submission 128385) | Miscanthus phyllosphere microbial communities from Michigan, USA - G6R3_MAIN_07NOV2016_LD1 MG | ecosystem: Host-associated > Plants > Phyllosphere > Phylloplane/Leaf | place: USA: Michigan... | reverse complement strand
CGCAAGCGCCCTAGACCAACCCTTCCTTCTGCAACTCGCTCTTCAGATACGCATAGTAAATCGGCCCTGCAACCACGCCCGGCAGGCCGAATGCGGCTTCGAACAGCAGCATCGCCAGCAGCAACTCCCACGACTTGGCGTTGATCTGTCCGCCCACAATGCGCGCATTGAGGAAATACTCGACCTTGTGGATCACGATCAGATAGCCCAGCGCAGCCAGCGCGACCCAGATCGAGATGGACATGCCGACGATGAAGATCAACGTGTTGGACATCAGGTTACCCACCACCGGCAACAGGCCGAGCAGGAAGGTCATGATGATCAGGGTCTTGGTCAGCGGCAGGTGAATCCCGCACAGCGGCAATACGATGGCCAGAAACACCGACGTGAACGCCGTGTTGAGCAGGGAAATCTTGATCTGGGCAAAAACAATGTTGCGAAACGCCCGGCTGACCAGGTACAGGCGATCGAACAGAGCAGCCGCCAGCGGCTTGCGCGCATGCACGTCGGAGATACGCTGCAAGGCAATGATCGCGCCCAGTACCATGCCGATCAGCATGGTGACGAACATGTGCGCCGCCCCCTTGCCGATCAACTGCAATTCGCCCACGTGCTTCTGCAGCCATTGCCCGAGCGAAACCTGAAACTCCGCTGCGCTGGCAGGCAGGTAGGCATCGATGAACGGAGGCAGCTGACCACGAGCGCGGTCGACCAGGGTCATGAACTTGTCGAGCGAGGCGCCCGGATTTTCGGCTTCGTGCAGCACAAAACTGATGGCGCCGGCAAAAATCAGCGTCAGCAGGCTGACCACGAGCGTGCCGAGCAACGCTACGGCCAGCCAGCGAGCACGTTCGCCGGAGATCAGCCGTTGCAGTTTGGGGGTCAACATGTTGACCAGCTCGAAAACCAACAGTCCGGCCAACAGACTGGGCAACAACTTGAATGGCAACACCAATAACAGACCGCCAAATACAAGAATCCAGCTGGCTATTAACACCTGACGCGCAGAAAACGTTGGCATAGACCCTCAACGGGCAACACAAGGAAGGTGGGCAGTCTGCCAGCCTTCTCAGTCCAGAACCAGTGATCAGAAAGCCGGAAAAAACACGCCGCAATGATCTGCCCGATGATCGGCTCGAGAACGGCGCGAAAGTGCAGTGTTTACTGCACCCGCGCCTCTTGCCTGCCGCAAAGATGCCGACTGAAAAATTATTTCTTCTTGAGACAATCGCTCATGAAACTCTTGCGCGCGTCTCCCTTGAGCGCCTGAGTGCTGGCAGTCGCGTTGCAGGTTTTCATCTTCTCCTGCTGGGTCGCCGCTGGCGGCGGTGCCGCTTTAAGGCAAGTGCTCATGAACGTCTTGCGCTCATCGCCCTTCAGCGACTTCGCGCTGGCGTCGGCATTGCAGGTGGTCATTTTGTTCTGCTGCGCGGTCGCAGCGAAACCCTGGGCAGATAACATCAAGCCAACGAGCAATACAGGAATACCGAGCTTGTTCATCGATCCACTCTCCAGATCCACTGCACCGGGCGGCACAGACTGAGATTCAGTGTAGTCAGCGTCTGCGCTCTGTGACGGAGCACCCAACATCGCCGCTGGCATTCTCGACAAACAGGCGGATAATTACGCCTCGCTCTAACGATGATCCACTCATGCAATACGCTTTTCCGCTGATTACCATCCTTATCTGGGCGATCAACACAGCCGTCACCAAGGCGTCTGCCGGGGTGATCTTTCCGGCTGAAATTGGCTTTTATCGCTGGGCGCTGGCTGGCTTGCTGTTCACACCGTTCATGCTCGGGCCTGTGTGGGCGAACCGCGCGGCGATCAAACCGGTACTCGGCAAGATTTTCATTCTGGCCGTGCTCGGCACAGCGCTGTATCAAAGCCTGGCGTATTTCGCGGCCAGCCTGACAACCGCCACCAACATGGGGATCATTCAGTCGATGGTGCCGATGATGGCGCTGGGGCTGTCGATAGCCTGCCTCGGCACTCGGCTGACCTCGGGTGCGCTGCTGGGGGCGGTGCTGTCATTCGCGGGAGTGGTGGTCGTGGTCTCGGCGGGCAATCCGGCCGGCCTGATTGAGCAGGGGGTCAATCGGGGCGATGCGATGGTGCTGGTGGCCGCCGCATCGTATGCGGTCTACAGCACGCTGCTGAAGAAGTGGCAGTTGCGTTTGCCGCCCCTGCAGTTGCTTTACGTACAGATCCTGCTGGCGATTATCGTTTTGCTGCCGCCGTTCATGCTGTCGGAGAAAACCGGTCTGAATGCGAACAACATACCGATGGTGCTGTACGCAGCGATTCCAACCTCGATGCTCGCACCCTGGTTGTGGATGACCTCGATCATGCGCCTGGGCCCCAGCCGCACAACACTGTTCTTCAACCTGATGCCCATCGCCACGGCCTTGATTGCCGCGGCGACACTGGGCGAGCAGCTGGCGCTCTATCACCTGTTCGGCGGAGCGCTGACCCTCTGCGGCGTCATCCTCGCGGAACGCTGGACGACGCCGCTGCGATCCAGGGCGGACTAGGCAGTCGCGCTGCCTTCGCTGCCCTCCAGGCTGTGAATCGACACATCGGTGATGCCGGCGGCAAGCGGCAGCCCGGCTTCACCCATTGGCAGCTCGTCCAGTTCTACGTGATGCTTGAGCGCCAGTTCGTGCACCACTTCGATGATGGGCACATCCAGATTCTCGATAATGTCTACGTGGTGCTCGCCGAGCAGGGTGTACTCGATCTCATACAGTTCTTTATCGCTCATCGCATCTTCCTGGCCGTCACTGAGGAGCGGCTGATTAACGAACTACGGTCCGACAACCGATGACCGAGCCCAAGGCTGAGCAAAACGCTCAACCATGCCATCAGATTGACCTCGGCCTTTCGGGAACGTGCGAGGAATATTCAAAGCGCTTCTCATGCCCGATTGTCATGGCGTTCAGGGGGGTTCAGCAACGGCATCGGGGTGGATGCAAGGTACTGCCTCATCGCCATCTTTTTTTCGAACTCTTGAGCCCCTCCTCTGCTCCAAGGCATACCGGGCCAAAACCGGCTCTGACATGTGGAGCAATAACGATGTACAAAAAACTCTTCGCGGCGACCTTTGTATTGGCGACGATGGCTGGCTGCAGCAACACAACCGTGCAGAACCCGGTGGACTACGTCACTTATCGCAACGAGCCGCTGGTCAAGCAGGTCGAGAACGGCATGACGCGCCAGCAGGTCCTGACTATCGGCGGTGAGCCGTCGAGCACTATCGAGCGTAAGGTCAACCCAGGCACTTGCAACAACTACGTCATGAACAAGGACGGCCACAAACAGGTCTACCACGTCAGCTTCAACAGCGACGGCCGTGTGACCAACAAAGGTTTCATGACGTGCGAACAACGCGAGAAGAACGAAAAAGCGATGTAATCAAAACGCAGGCACAAACAAAAAGCCCGAGGCATGGATGCCTCGGGCTTTTTGTTGAATGCGTTTTTAGAAAACCAGCTTGAACAGGGCGATAACCACGACCAGGCCGATCAGAAAGATGATGCCAACGGTGCTTCCCAGGAACTTGAGCATTGTGTATCTCCACGATTTATTTGGGTCTCAAGGTTGGGACCGCGGGGCTCGGCACTCGTTTCTTATATTTTTACATTCAGACACAGCCGTCCGTATCAGTGAAAATCCGATAAAACTTTTTGCCCCCTTCGCTACTCACAATCTTTGCTGATCCTGCCGGGCCACCCACAGAGCGAGACAGCAAAACCTGATGAGTCCTGGAGATAAATGATGAATTCTGCACCGCAATCACAGCTTTCCGATGTAAATACTCTGCGCCAGCGCGCACGCCAGAACGTTGAGGATGGTGCTGTGACTCAAGGCTACAGCGCTGACCGCGAAACGGTCCTGCGCCTGCTCAATGAATCGCTGGCTACCGAGCTGGTCTGTGTGCTGCGCTACAAGCGCCACTACTACATGGCGTCAGGCCTGAAAGCGAGCGTCGCGGCAGCCGAGTTTCTGGAACACGCAGAGCAGGAAGCGCAGCACGCCGACAAACTGGCCGAGCGTATCGTGCAACTGGGCGGCGAGCCGGAGTTCAACCCGGACACCCTGTCGAAGAACTCCCACGCGCAGTACGTGGCGGGTAACACACTGAAGGAAATGGTTTACGAAGATCTGGTTGCCGAGCGCATCGCCGTCGACAGCTATCGCGAAATCATTCAATACCTCGGCGACAGCGACCCGACTACCCGCCGCATTTTCGAAGAGATCCTTGCTCAGGAAGAAGAGCACGCTGATGACATGGCGGATATTCTCGAAGACCTGTAACTCGCGACAGCAAATGAAAAGCCAGGACCTGTGTCCTGGCTTTTTTGTGGGGAAGTATTTTCTCAGGCCAGCGACGTAAACATCGTTCCTCACGCTCCAGCGTGGGAATGCATTTCTGGACGCTCTGGGTCCGGCCAAGTGCGCGCCAACGCGGAGCGCTGGCACGAGAGGTGGAGCGTTACTTCACCGTCTTAGGCGCCTTGCCGGTGCGCATCTGCTCCAACAGCGGGCCACACTGATTGGGCTCGCTGTCGCCAGTGGCGACCAGCGCCAGCAGACCTGCAGCAGGGCCTACGGTTGCGCCGAGCAGGACCATGCCGGCTCCGCGCAGCAACAGCGGGCCGGACTGTACGCCTGCGTTGGGCTTGGCGAACGGGCCGTTGACATACAACGGCGAGCGCAGCGAGAACACGCGGAAGCCCTTGGACTCAGGGTTGATCTGCAGGTCCAGTTGCTCGGTCTTCAGGTTCGCAGTGCCGTTGATGTAGATGATGGCGTTCTCGGTATCGAACACAAACAGCCGGCTGGTCGCCAGCCCGTCCTTGATGCCGAAGTCCGAGGCCGCGCAATTGATTTTTACGTCCTTGTCGCCGAACAGCTTGCCAACGACGTAGTTGCCCACGTTGAGCCCGGCAATTTCCATCAGGCCACGACTGATCGCACCGTCGTTCACCAGCATCTTCATTTCGCCGTTGGCAGTCCCCAGCAAGGCTGCAACCGAGTTGCCACGGCCACTGATATCGGCATCGCCGTTCAGCTCACCGAAGCTGGTTTTCATCGGTTCGAAGGTCGGGAACAGTTGCTTGAGCTTGAAATTGCGCGCCGACAGCCTGGCCCTGCCCTGCATCGGTTTGTTTTGCCCGTTGAGGCGAATGTCCGCGTCCAGCTTGCCACCTGCCACCCCAAAACGCAGCGGCTCGAGGCTCAACTGACCATCGTTGAGAACCAGATGGGTGTAGAGGTCAGTGAACGGCAGGTCCGGGCTCTGCACGATGCGCTTGCCGGTGAACTCCACGTCGGCGTCCATTGCCCGCCAGCGATCAGTCTGAAACTCCTCGACGGGCAGTACCTTGCCCGAAGGCTGCTTGCTCTCGCCACCGCGCTTTTTCTGCGCGGCATTGGAGTCCGCACCGATCAGTGGCGCGAGGTCACTGAACAGCAATTGATTGGAGACCAGCACGCCACTCAGCTTGGGCCGGGGCTGACTGGCAACGAAGCCCAGGTCGCCGTGGATATCGCTGTTGCCGATCTTGCCGTTGAAGCCTTCGTAACGGAAGTTGGCGCCGGCCGGGTCGTGCAGTTTGGCGATCAGGCGGCCATCGGTGGAGTACGCCGGAGAATCCGGCAGGGTCACACCCGTCAGCGGGTACAGATTGCTCAGGCTCGCGCCGGAAAGCTTAAGGCGCAGGTCCAGCGCGCCCAGGTTCTGTGGATCGGTCAGGGTCCCGGCGATCACCGCATGGGTGTCACCGACCTTCACGTCAGCCTGTACCGGAAACGGTTGATTGGCATCCTTGAGAGCGAGCAGGCCGCCGACCTTGCCGGTGCCGCTCAGCTTCTGACCGTGGTACTGGCCGGTGACCGCCAGACCGAATGCGTAATCCTGCGGTACTGCGCCCTTGTCCTGGGCCTTTTTCGCTTCCTTGCTGCCGACGATTTCACTGAACGGGATCGGCTTGCCGAGCAGGTCGATCACCACGTCCAGGTTGGCGTTGAGCTTCTGGTCGTTGAAGCTCACCAGTCCCTTGTCGAACTTGATCGCGCCGATGTCCATCACCCACTTGGAGGGCTCGGCGTTCGGGTCGGATTTGGGCAGATCGAACACCCAGTTGGCACGACCATCGGCCAGACGCTCGAGTTTAGCCTCGGGTCCGGTCAGATCGATACGCGGGATAACCACTTGCTGCGCCAGCAGCGGCAGCAGCGAGAGACGAAATTCGACGTGCTTGAGGGTCACCATCTGCGGGGTCTTCGACCACTCAGGGTTACCCAGACTCAGGTCGTCAGCAACAAAGTGCGGCGACGGCACCCAGGCACGCCAGCCACCGAGTTCGGGCTCACGCGTCCAGCGCACATCCAGATCACCATTGATGGCGAACGGACGATGCAGCGCTTCGCTGACTTTCGCATTGAGGGTGGGTTTGATGCGATTCCAGTCGAAAGTGACGATCACAATGACCAATATAGCCAGCACCACCAACAACGTGGCACCTGTCCAGGCGAAAATCTTGCGGCTGCGCGTCATGCGTCACTCTCCAGAAAACAGCGCCCCGACCCTGGCGCGCTGAATACGACATGAATGTTCGACTGACAAACGCGCCGAGGGTTTGATTTGAATACGAAAATGCATCGAAGGCCAGCACTCATGCACTATTACTGGTCAAGGAGCCTGACTGAAAACCCTTTCGACGCAGGTAAAGCGCATTTGCTAAAGTGCAACCCAGCCTAATCCAAGAATCGTTTGAGCCATGCTGCCCCGCGCCGAACAGAAACAACAGACCCGAAGAGCCCTGCTCGATGCTGCCCACCAATTGATGGAGAGCGGGCGCGGCTTCGGCAGCCTGAGCCTGCGGGAAGTGGCGCGCACGGCAGGCATCGTACCAACCGGGTTCTACCGGCACTTTGAAGACATGGACCAGTTGGGGCTGGCGCTGGTCAGCGAGGTCGGCCAGACCTTTCGCGAGACCATCAGGCTGGTGCGCCACAACGAATTCGCCATGGGCGGGCTGATTCGTGCCTCGGTGAAGATATTCCTCGAACGTGTGGCGGCCAACCGGTCGCAGTTCCTGTTTCTGGCGCGCGAACAATACGGCGGCTCCTTGAAGGTGCGTCAGGCGCTTGGCGCATTGCGCGAAGGCATCAGCGCCGACCTCACAGCCGACCTGGCAAAGATGCCCAAATGGCAGCACCTGAATGCCGATGCCCTGTCGATTATCGCCGACCTGGTGGTCAAAAGCGTGTTCGCGATGCTGCCGGAGCTGATCGACCCGCCGCCCGCCTCGCTCGCCCCGCACCTGACACCTCAGGCGAAGATCACTCAGCAACTGCGCTTCATCTTCATTGGCGCACGGCACTGGCGTGGTCTGGGCAGTCACGATTGAGCGGCGACACGCTCTGCCTGGGGCTGAGATGTGAACCGTCTCACTATTAACTTCACTTCTAGCAACCCAAACGCACCAAATTAAAGCACTATCATGATTACGCACCAAAATAGATCTTTAGTGATCTTGCCGATGCTTGGATCACCTGCCTCTGTCAGCCACTTCCCCGCAAGCTGCACTGTTGGCAAGCCCCTTGCTCTGATTTGAAGCATCGCAATTGGCTGGAAGCTATCTGATGCTGGTGATTCACGACCGAATCGAACCTCAGGCCGAATGGGCCGCCGAGCTGCATTTGAATTTCGAGGCACGCAGCAAAAGTCGACTGCGCTGCTTCAGTGCGGAAAACGAAGACGTTGGCCTCTTTCTGCAACGCGGTCAGTCGCCGCTGCGCGATGGCGAGTTTCTTCAGGCCCAGGACGGCCGCGTGGTGCGTGTCTGCGCACGTCCCGAAAAACTCATGCACGTCACGTGCAGCAGTACTTTCGAACTGACCCGCGCGGCCTATCACCTTGGCAATCGCCACGTGGCCCTGCAAGTCGGCGACGGCTGGCTGCGCCTGCTCGACGATTACGTGCTCAAGGCGATGCTCGACCAACTGGGCGCCACTGTCGAAACCATCGAAGCGCCGTTCCAGCCGGAACATGGCGCCTACGGCGGTGGGCATCATCATTCGCGCGCGGGCGAGGAGGATTTCAACTATCCGCCGCGCATGCACCAGTTCGGCGTGCGCAAGTGAACAGCGCCTGGGCGCTATTGCGCCTGGCCAGTCCGCAGCTGCCTATCGGTGGCTACAGCTATTCGCAAGGGCTGGAAATGGCCGTGGAGCAATCCATTGTGGTGGACCCGCCGACCGCGGGCCGCTGGATCGGCGATCAACTGCTGCTCAATCTCGCGCGCTTCGAGGCCCCGCTGCTGCTGGCTCATTGCGAGGCGGCGGCAGCCGGTGACTGGGGCCAGTTGCTGCAAGTCAGCGAGCAGCATCGCGCCAGCCGCGAGACCCGCGAGCTGCATCTGGAAAGCCGGCAGATGGGCTACTCCCTGCAACAGTTGCTCAATGGCCTGCCTGAACTGGATCGTGAAGCACGCCAGTTTCTGCAGCAGACTGCCGAGCCGCACCTGGCCCTTGGCTGGGCGCTGGCCGCACGCGCCTGGCAGATCAGCCCGCAGGATGCGCTGGCCGCCTGGCTATGGAGCTGGCTTGAAAACCAGCTGGCCGTGCTGATGAAAACCCTGCCGCTGGGCCAGCAAGCCGCCCAGCGCCTGACCAGCGAGCTGTTGCCGTTATTGCAGCAGGCGCAGGTCAGTGCCAGCACACAAGATCCCTGCCATGCCGGCAGCGCAGCCTTTGGCCTGTCCCTGGCGAGCATGGCGCACGAACGTCAATACAGCCGGTTATTCCGGTCCTGATCATTCCTTATGGAGAACTCAATGAACAGCCAACCTCTGCGCGTCGGAATCGGTGGCCCGGTCGGATCCGGCAAGACGGCGCTGACCCTGGCGCTGTGCCTGGCATTGCGCGACCGCTATAACCTGGCCGTGGTGACCAACGATATCTATACCCGCGAAGACGCTGACTTTCTGGTGCGCAACGAGGCACTGGCCCCTGAGCGCATCATCGGCGTTGAAACAGGCGGCTGCCCACACACCGCGATTCGCGAGGACGCTTCGATCAACCTGGAAGCAGTCGACCAGCTCAATCGCCGCTTCGAAGGCCTGGACCTGATCATCGTCGAATCCGGTGGCGATAACCTTTCCGCGACCTTCAGCCCGGAGCTTTCCGACCTGACCATCTACGTGATCGACGTGTCGGCCGGCGACAAGCTGCCGCGCAAGGGCGGTCCGGGCATCTGCAAGTCCGACCTGCTGGTGATCAACAAGATCGACCTCGCCCCTTTGGTAGGCGCGTCACTTGAAATGATGGACAGCGACACGCGCAGGATGCGTGGCGAAAAGCCGTTCGTGTTCAGCAATCAGAAAACCGGCCAAGGTCTGGAACAGATCATTGCCTTCATTGAGCGCCAGGGCCTGCTGACTGCCGCCGCCTGAATTCACAACCAAAAGGAACCCGTCGATGAACTACAAAAAAGCCCTTGGCGCCCTGGCGCTGTTGCTGGTCCCGACTCTGGCGCTGGCTCACCCCGGTCATGGCGATAATGGCCTGATCGCAGGTATCAGCCACCCGATTGGCGGGCTGGATCATTTGCTGGCCATGCTGGCCGTCGGCTTGTGGGCTGCGCAGCAACAAGGTTCGGCACGCTGGGCGCTGCCGTGCACCTTCGTTGGCACCATGCTGATTGGCGGCATGCTGGGCTTTGAAGGTTTGAACCTGCCGGCGCTGGAAAGCGGCATTGCCGCCTCGGTACTGGCTCTGGGCCTGGCCGTGGCATTGGCAGTGCGTCCGCCGCTGGCGCTAGCGGTAGCCGCAACAGCCCTGTTCGCGTTGTTCCACGGCGTAGCGCATGGCCTTGAACTGCCGGAAATGTCCAGCCCATGGGCGTACGCAGCAGGTTTCGTTGCTGCAACTGCGGCCTTGCATGCGCTGGGTTATGCGGTGGTTCGCGTGTTGCCTCAGGCGGCGGCCCCCCTGGTGCGTATCGCCGGTGCAGCCTCTGCGGCAGCGGGTGTCTGGTTACTCGCAGCCTGATGGCGTTTCGCGCTGATCGTATCCGCTTCAGCCGGGGGGGGGGACGATCAGCGCGAAAGCGCGGGAATTCGGTACAGGTAAAGCAGCACTGCGCTGGCAAACGCCAGCAGGCAGACCGGCAAGGGATGCAGACCGAACAGCACCGCGATGGCCGCGATCCAGGCGGGCAAACCGGCGGCCAGGAACGCCAGGCGGCGGATGGCAGCGAGTTTGAGCCATGCTGCCGGCTCCTCGGGTGTATCGAGTGCAGCCTGGGTGACCGCCAACGCGCGCTTGTAGGCGCCGAAGGGTTTCAGGCTGACGAACATCGAGCCTATCCCGGCGATGAACAGCGGGATCGCCAACACCGGAATGAGCGGTTCGCTGGCACCAAAAAATACACAGACCACCAGCAATGGCGCCAGGGTCAGACCCAGTTGACGCCACCATTGCATCTCCAGCTTTTGACGAACCTCGCTGCGTGTCACGCGGGGCCGACCTCGCTTTGATGTTCGTTGCCCATCATGTGCCCCAGCTTGCCCGCCTTGGTCGCCAGATAAAGACGGTTATGCGGGTTTTGTCCGGTGTGCAGAGGCACGCGCTCGGCGACCCTGATGCCCATGTCGGTCAAGGCTTTGACCTTGCGCGGGTTGTTGGTCATCAGCCGCAACGATTGCACGCCCAGATGCTGAAGCATCGGCAGGCAGATCGCGTAGTCACGCTGATCGGCAGCAAAGCCCAGGCGCTCGTTGGCCTCAACCGTATCGGCGCCGCCATCCTGCAGCTCGTAGGCGCGGATCTTGTTCATCAGACCGATACCGCGCCCTTCTTGACGCAGGTACAGCAGTACACCACGCCCTTCGGTGGCGATGGCGCGCAGGGCAGCCTCCAGTTGAGAACCGCAATCGCAACGCTGACTGAACAGGGCATCGCCCGTCAGGCATTCGGAATGTACGCGACCCAGAACCGGCTCACCGTCCGCCACATCGCCCAGACTCAGGACGACATGTTCACGGCCGGTTGCCGACTCGATAAAGCCGTGCATGGCAAATTCTGCAAAGGGAGTGGGCAGTTTGGAAGCGGCGACAAAGACGACGGGCACCGTGTGCTCCTGATCAGTGTGAAGACTGGAAATTCGCAAGATTTGCATTGTAACAGCAGGTTCCTGCGGACGCTCAGGGTGAATTCTCGGGCATTTAGATCATAAAGTTCGATAGATAGAAGCGCTCATCCGCTCACTGCTCAGCGCCAAAATGCTGGTAGCCGCGCGTGTCGGGCGTGACGTCTTGCCCTGTGTCGTCGACAAGCACGACGCCTTGACCCTGCTCTACCCGGCCAATGACATGCACCGGCCAGTCTTCTTTCAGCAACGCCGACAGGTGTTCGGAAGGCAGCGTGAAGGCCAGGATGTAATCGTCGCCACCGCTGAGCGCGGCCTGTCGGGCAGAGGGCAGATCGAACAAGGTCAGCAACTGGTCGGACATCGGCAGCCGGTCACGCTCGATCACCAGACGCACAGCCGAAGCGCGGGCGATGTGTCCGCAGTCGGCCAGCAGCCCGTCGGAGATGTCCAGCGCGGACGTCGCCCTGCCCCGCAAGGCCTGCCCCAGCGCCAGTTGCGGTTGAGGCGACCAGTAGCGGGCCAGCAATGCTTCGGCGATCGAGGGCTCGGCGCTGCGCTGCTTCAATACCAGCGGCAATGCACCTGCACCATCACCCAACGTGCCGCCGACACACAGCAGGTCACCCGCCTGGGCACCCGCGCGGGTCAGGGCTGATCCGGCCGGCACGGCACCGAACACCGTCAGCGTCAGGCTCAAGGGACCGCGCGTGGTATCACCACCGATCAGACGCAGCGAACAGCCTTGCGCCATCTGGTTCAAGCCGCGAGCGAAGGTCTGCAGCCAGTCGGCATCGACCTGCGGCAGGGTCAGGGCAAGGGTGAACGCGACAGGCCGGGCACCCATGGCCGCCAAGTCACTGGCAGACACCGCCAGCGCACGCTGACCGAGCACAAAGGGGTCGCAGACATCAGGAAAATGTACCCCGGCAACCAGGGTATCGGTCGAGATCGCCAACTGCTCGCCGGGCGCCAACGCCAGCAGCGCGCAGTCGTCGCCGATCCCCAAGGCAACTTCCTCGCCCGCCTGCGCACAGGGCGCGGCGGCGAAGTAATTGCGGATCAGCTCGAACTCTCCCATGAAGGTCAGGCGCGAATCAGCGCTTGTGGGCCTTCACTTCGACTTCACGCAGGCGCGGCGCCAGCTTGTCCAGCACGCCATTGACGAACTTGTGGCCGTCAGTGGAGCCGTAGACTTTCGCCAGCTCGATGCCCTCGTTGATCACTACGCGATAAGGCACGTCGATACGTTTGAGCAGTTCGAACGTCGACAGACGCAATACCGCCAGTTCAATCGGGTCCAGCTCTTCGATGGTCAGATCAAGACAAGGCGAAAGAGCAGCATCGATCTCGGTCTGGTTGGTCGCTACGCCGTGCAGCAGCTCACGGAAGTAGGGGCCGTCAACGTTGCTGAAGTCGTTATCGACCCGAAACTGTGCTTCGATTTCGTTCAGCGCGTGGCCGGCCATGTGCCGTTGGTACAGGGCCTGAGTCGCCATCTGACGCGCTTCGCGACGCTTGGCGCTTTTACCCTTGGCGGCTTCCGGCGATTTGGCGTCGCGCGGGTTGAACTGGTCGGTATCGTCGGAAATCACTTGGCCTCCAGCTGCGACAGCAGACTGACCATTTCGATGGCGGACAGAGCGGCTTCAGCGCCCTTGTTGCCGGCCTTGGTGCCGGAACGCTCGATGGCCTGTTCGATGGAGTCGACGGTCAATACGCCGAAAGCGACCGGCACGCCGAATTCCATGGACACCTGGGACAAGCCCTTGACGCACTCGCCTGCCACGTATTCGAAGTGTGGAGTACCGCCACGGATCACTGCACCCAGTGCGACGATGGCCGCGAACTCGCTGCGTTGGGCAACTTTCTGCACAACCAGTGGTATCTCGAACGCACCCGGCGCACGGATGATGGTGATGTCGCTTTCGCTCACGCCATGGCGTACCAGCGCATCAACGGCACCGCTAACCAGGCTTTCCACGACGAAGCTGTTGAAACGGCCAACTACCAAGGCATAGCGGCCCTGGGGGGCGATGAAGGTACCTTCGATGGTCTTCAAGGTCATTCGGTGAGTCTCGTATTAAAGAGCAAGCCCGCCTTGGGGCGGACTTTGAGGGATATTAGGCCACGAATCATGCCTGTCAGGCCAAGACCTGCGAAAAAACCATCTTTCACACGCCCCGACCTGCCGGTATTTATTCGGAGGGCACGTATTCTACAACTTCCAGATCGAAACCGGATATCGCATTGAACTTCATCGGCGAACTCATCAGGCGCATTTTGCGCACGCCGAGGTCACGAAGGATCTGCGAACCAGCGCCGACCGTGCTGTAAGTGGTCGGTGTCTTGATGGGTTGCTGACCGGCGGTTTCGCGAATATGAGCCAGCAAGACATCGCCATCCAGCGGGTGACCGAGCAGCAGCACCACACCGCTGCCCGCCTCGTTAACCGCGCGCATGGCGGCGCGCAGGCTCCAGCGGCCGGGCTGGCTGACCATCAGCAGGTCACGCAGCGGGTCCATGTTGTGCACGCGAACCAGCGTGGGCTCTTCGGCGCAGATGGTGCCCAGGGTCAGCGCCAGATGCACGTCGCCCTCGACCGAATCGCGGTAGGTCACCAGGTTGAAACTGCCCAGTTCGCTGTCCATCGGCTGCTCAGCAATCCGCTGAACGGTACGTTCGTGGATCATCCGGTAGTGAATAAGGTCGGCGATGGTGCCGATCTTGATGTCATGTTGCAGGGCAAATGCTTCGAGTTCGGCACGTCGCGACATGGTGCCGTCATCGTTCATGACTTCGCAGATCAGGCCCGTCGGCTCGAAACCGGCCATGCGCGCCAGGTCGCAGGCCGCCTCGGTATGACCGGCACGCGCCAGGGTGCCGCCAGCCTGGGCCATGAGCGGGAAAATATGCCCAGGGCTGACGATGTCTTCAGCTTTCGCGTCCTTGGCAGCGGCAGCCTGCACAGTACGTGCGCGGTCGGCTGCCGAGATGCCGGTGGTCACGCCTTCGGCAGCTTCGATGGAAACGGTGAACTTGGTGCCGAAACCCGAACCGTTGCGCGCTGCCATCAGCGGCAGCTTGAGGGTTTCGCAGCGCTCGCGAGTCATCGGCATGCAGATCAGACCACGGGCGAAACGCGCCATGAAGTTGATGTGCTCGGGCTTCACGCATTCGGCGGCCATGATCAGGTCGCCTTCGTTTTCGCGGTCTTCGTCATCCATGAGGATGACCATCTTGCCCTGGCGAATGTCTTCGACCAGTTCTTCGATACTGTTGAGCGCCACGCGGCACCCCCTTCAATCAATTCAGGATTTGAGGTAGCCGTTCTCGGCCAGGAAGCTTTCGGTGATCGTGCCGTGGCCCGGCTCGGCGGCCTTGTCACCCAGCAGCAGGCGCTCCAGATAACGCGCCAGCAGGTCGACCTCCAGGTTGACCTTACGGCCGGGCTGGTAGTCGGCCATGATCGTTTCGCTCCAGGTATGAGGCACGATGGTCAGTTCGAACTCGGCGCCGTTGACCGAATTGACGGTCAGGCTGGTGCCGTCGACCGTAATCGAGCCTTTGTGGGCGATGTATTTGGCCAGTTCACGTGGCGCACGCACCGTAAACTGAATGGCGCGGGCGTTGTCCGCACGGGCGACGATTTCGCCCACGCCGTCGACATGACCGCTGACCAGATGGCCGCCCAGACGCGTAGTCGGGGTCAGGGCCTTTTCCAGGTTGACCCGGCTGCCGCTCTTGAGGTCGACAAATGCGGTGACGGTCAGGGTTTCCCGGCTGACATCAGCCCAGAAGCCATCTCCGGGCAATTCGACGGCGGTCAGGCATACGCCATTCACGGCAATGCTGTCGCCGAGTTTGACGTCGGTCAGGTCAAGCTTGCCGGTTTCCACATAAACGCGGACGTCGCCGCCTTTCGGAGTCAGGGCGCGGATGCTGCCAATGGATTCGATAATGCCGGTAAACATGGGTCCTCCGGGAGAACAAGGGCTGCGCGCTAGGCGAAAGCCGGGAATTATACGCCGGGTGTGCGCACAGGGAGAGCGATGACTCGCCAGTCATTACCGACAGCACGCATTTCCACAATGTTCAGCTCAAGTGCCTCGCTCATCTGCGCCAGGGGCAGATCGAGCAGCGGGCGGGCCGATGAGCCGAGAAACTTGCCGGCGATGAAGAGCTGAAATTCGTCGACCAGCCCGAGACGCGCAAAAGCCCCCGCCAGTCGCGGACCGGCCTCGACCAATACTTCATTGACGCCACGCGCGGCGAGTTCGCCCATCAACCTGCGCAGGTCCACATGACCGGCGCTGTCGGCCAGAGCGAGCATTTCGTGGCCCTCTTCCTGATAGCGACCTCGCGCCGACGCAGCAGCACACGTCACGACCAGCGCACTGCCTGCCTGGAAGAACGGTGCATCGAGCGGCACACGCAAACGGCCGTCGATCAACACGCGCAACGGCGGGCGTGCAGCGGCCAGTGAGGTCAGTTCGGCATCGAGCCCCAATTCATCAGGGCGTACGGTGAGACGAGCCTTGTCGGCCAGCACCGTATCGGCGCCGCTCAGCACCACACTCGACTGCGCACGCAGACGCTGCACGGCAGAGCGCGCCTCGGGACCGGTGATCCACTGGCTTTCACCGCTGGCCATCGCCGTGCGGCCATCCAGGCTCATGGCCATCTTGACCCGCACGTACGGCAGGCCGGTTTCCATGCGCTTGAGAAAGCCTTTGTTCAGCGCTCGCGCTTCGCTTTCCAGCACACCACATTGAACGCCGATACCGGCATTCATGAGGCGCAACAGGCCACGGCCGGAGACTTCGGGGTTGGGGTCCTGCATCGCAGCGACAACCCGCGTCACTCCGGCTTCGATCAGTGCATCGGCACAGGGCGGTGTGCGCCCCTGGTGACTGCACGGTTCGAGGGTGACGTAAGCGGTCGCGCCTCTGGCCAGCTCGCCAGCCTGGCGCAAGGCATGCACTTCGGCATGCGGCTCACCGGCCCGTACATGCCAGCCTTCGCCAACGATCCGGCCTTCACGCACGATCACGCAGCCGACTCGCGGGTTGGGATGCGTGGAGTACAGCCCCTTGCGCGCCAGCTCGAGTGCTCGCGCCATGTAATGAACGTCGAGAGCCGCCTGTTCAGTCAGCAATGCATTTATTCCTTGCCCGGCTCGCGGGCCAGACGGTCGATTTCTTCACGGAATTCGTTGAGGTCCTGAAAGCGGCGGTACACGGAAGCGAAGCGGATGTAGGCCACTTCGTCGAGCTTCTGCAGCTCGGTCATGACCAGCTCACCCACCACCAGCGATTTGACTTCGCGTTCGCCGGTCGCGCGCAGCTTGTGTTTGATGTGAACCAGGGCCGCTTCAAGGCGTTCGACACTCACCGGACGCTTTTCGAGCGCGCGCTGCATACCGGCGCGCAGTTTTTCTTCATCGAAAGGCTGGCGGCTGCCGTCCTGTTTGATCAGACGCGGCAAGACCAGTTCGGCAGTTTCGAACGTAGTGAAGCGCTCGCCGCAGGCCAGGCACTCGCGTCGGCGGCGTACTTGCTCGCCTTCGGCGACGAGGCGGGAGTCGATGACTTTGGTGTCATTGGCACCGCAGAAGGGACAGTGCATGGTGGCTGGCAACGAAAGAATGGGGAGCGCCATGTTAGCGCATCCTGCCGGCAAGACAAGGCTGAGGGTTTACGGTATATAGACGCGCATTAAAGCGGTGTGAAATTGTCCGGGCTCGGTAATACTGCACGCTTGGCGTCACCCAGCCTTTCGAATTTTGCCTTGTGGAGCTCTTGATGACGTTACGCCCCGCTTTTCTACTCTGCTTCATCGGCTTGCTGGCCGCGTGCAGCAGCAATGACGCGCCGAAACCCGTTGCGCCGCCACCGGTCGCACCGTCGATCAAGCTGCCCGCCGGTCCAGGGCCGTTGCAGCCGTACCAGCGAGAAATCAGCGGGCAGTTGCTGGGCGTACCGGCCGGCGCCGAGGTCGAGCTGGCGATGCTGGTCATCGACGAACGCGGACGTCCGCAGAAGCTGCTGACCAACACCCTGCTCAAGGGTAACGGTCAATCATTGCCGTTCCAGCTGCGCTTCAACCCGGAAGCCTTTCCGGTCGGCGGACGCGTCGAGTTGCGTGGCCGTGCCAGCCAGTCCGGGCAGTTGATTCTGCATCTGCCGTCGATGCGCATTGATCAGCCGGTGACTCAGGCCCTGGGGCAGTTGCAGTTCGTCAAGGCGCCATGATCGCTCCGCAACATCTGCAACACGCGCTGAGCGAACTGCTTGGCGACGCCCGGCTGGCAATTACTTCGCTGCCGGGCACAGATCTGAAGCTGTGGCTGATCGACGATGCCAACATGGACCGCGCCTTCAGCCCGGATGAAACGCGGCGCATTCTGGAAGATCCACCGTACTGGTGCTTTTGCTGGGCCAGCGGCCTGGCTCTGGCACGCTTTCTGGCTGAAAACCCGCACTGGGTGGCCGGCAAGCGGGTACTGGATTTCGGTGCGGGCTCGGGTGTGGCGGGCATTGCCGCGCTCAAGGCAGGGGCGCTTGAGGTAGTGGCCTGTGATCTCGACCCACTGGCGCTCGCTGCCTGCCGGGCCAATGCCGAACTCAATCAGGTGCCATTGAGCTACTCGACGGATTTCTTTGCCGAGGCGGACCGCTTCGATCTGATTCTGGTCGCCGACGTGCTCTACGACCGCGCCAACCTGCCGCTGCTGGATCATTTCCTCTCCCGAGGCCGCGAGGCACTGGTGGCCGATTCCCGCGTGCGCGACTTCAGGCACACTGCCTACCAGCGTCTGACAATGCTGCATGCGCACACCCTGCCGGACCTGGCCGAACCGCACGAGTTTCGCGACGTGAGCCTCTATCACGCGGCGCGGTGAGCGTTCAGCCAGACGGTCTCTGCAGGAGCGAACTTGTTCGCGAAGACGGTCGTTCAAACGATAAATCCCTTGGAGCTCTCCACCCCTTTCACGAACAAGCGAGGCGTCGCCCGGCTCGCTCCCGCGGCCTTCGGCCAGCATCAGGAGCAATGAGTGCGGGAACGATCATGTCCAATAGACGACGCCGCTTTCAGCATTGTCCTGCGGGCTTTATAGTTGGCAGCATTCAGATTCTTCGAGACGTGCAATGAGCCAGGAAACTGCTTACATTTTCGACGCAACCGCCGCGAACTTCGATCAACTGGTGATCGACAAGTCCTTCGACCAGCCCGTGCTCGTCGATTTCTGGGCCGAGTGGTGTGCGCCCTGCAAGGTCTTGATGCCCCTGCTGCAACAAATCACCGAGAGTTATCAGGGCGAGTTGCTGCTGGCCAAGGTCAATTGCGACATCGAGCAGGACATCGTGGCGCGCTTCGGCATTCGCAGCCTGCCTACCGTGGTGCTGTTCAAGGACGGCCAGCCGGTGGATGGCTTTGCCGGTGCACAGCCCGAGTCGGAAATCCGCAAGATCCTCGAACAACACGTAGTCATGCCGCCACCGCCAGCCGCCGACCCGCTCAAGCAGGCACAGACGCTGTTTGCGGAAAGTCGTTTCGCCGAAGCCGAAGCACAGCTCAAGGTGCTGTTGGGCGAAGACAACACCAATGGCGCCGCGCTGATTCTGTATGCGCGCTGCCTGGCCGAACGGGGCGAACTGAGCGAAGCCAAGGCCGTGCTGGATGCGGTCACCGGTGATGCACACAAGGCAGAACTGGCAGGTGCCAAGGCCCAGCTGACGTTCCTCGCGCAAGCCGCGACCCTGCCGGACGCCGCCGAACTGAAAAGCCGTCTTGCACAAAACCCTCAAGACGATGAAGCGGCACTGCAACTGGCGATTCAGCAGTTGTCGCGTCAACAGTACGAAGCTGCGCTCGAGGGCCTGCTCAAGCTGTTCATCCGCAATCGCAATTACGCCGAGGGCCTGCCGCACAAGACGCTGCTGCAAGTATTCGACCTGCTGGGCAACGACCATCCGCTGGTCACGGCGTACCGTCGCAAGCTGTTTGCCGCGCTGTACTAATGTACAAAGCAACAGGCACCGCTCGGGTGCCTGTTGTTGCCGAGCACAGTCAGGTCATGTCGCTTCGACCCAACTGTACAGCGGCGCATCTCCGCCGCTCTCGACTTTCACGTTCGCCGAGTGGCGCAAGCGCACCAGTAGATGCTTGCCCGCTGCGGTGCTGCCCGCCAACCCTTCCAGTTGCCCCAACAGATCCGGCCCACTCATCTGCCCGGCCTTGTACAGCAATTCCTGAGCGACTTGCCAGAGCCTGTCGTCCTGATTGAGCGGCTTGTTTTCGGCCACGGCGGCGGGTACCTCCGGGGCGGTTGTCTTGAGCTGCGCGCCCAGTTGCGCCCAGTCCCCGTCGTCCAGTTCAAGGGTCAAATCCACCGGCCATTGGCCTACGGTTCCACGAATACGCAACATGATGTGCACCTGCTGACAGTCAGGCGTACATGCTCCCACAGGCTGACGCGCATTCCCATGATCAACCGTAACGCCACGGGTTGAGGACCGGTTCCTTGCCGTTCATGAAATTGCCAAGCGCCCGCACGTCGTAGACGTTTTCCCAGTACTCGATAATTCGGCCATCGCGAAACCGCCACAGGCCGCAAAACGGCATGATGATTTTCCGGCCCCCGCAGCTGGCGCGCATCTCGCCCAGCACCGAGCCGAAGTGATCGTTGGCGACGATGTCGTGGACATCCATGTACAGGGTCTGATGCGTCCGTCTGATCAGATTGATCTGGTGGGAAAGTACTGCCTCCCGGCCGATGGCTATGGACAACCCACCGCCAGCGCCTTGATCCGCCTTGTGCAGCACGATGTCAGCGTCGGCGAATTCGGTGATACGTTCCATATCCTTGTACACAGCACGCAGGACTTCCCTGTTCGAATGGAGCTTGTTCATGAGTATCTTCCCTGATGTCGCACTCGGCCCAGGTCGAGCGCAGGCCCTGGCTGGGATGAAAACCTTCCTGCGCATCCGGCGCAGGTGTAGCGATTTTCATCTTCCAGAGTAGGACTTGATGACGCCAAGTGTGAGACTACTTAGGCATAAGCCTCTGACCGGGTATTCCCGATAAGACCGTCAATAGCGCTTTGCTGAAGTTCGGTCTTCCGGCGCCTGGATAAAAACACGTCCACGCAGGTCGCCACTTGTTATAAGATCACATAACAGTTTTTTCCGATTATTGTTCTGGAGCCCGCTATGCGCCGTCTGCTACTCGCCCTGCCTTTCGCCCTGTTACCACTCGTTGCTGCGCACGCTGCCGAAGAACACGACCACGATCATGGCGATGAACATGGCAGCCTGGGTGCACACGAGCACGGCGTAGGACGCCTGGATGTGGTGCTGGAAGGCAAGACGCTGGAGTTCGAATTTGACAGCCCGGCCATGAACATCGTCGGTTTCGAGCACGTTGCGACCTCGGATGAAGACAAGGCCAAAGTCGCCAAGGCCCGCGAGTTGCTGCTCAAGCCCAACGCCTTGTTCAGCATTGCCGATGCCGCCAATTGCTCGGCCACTTCGGTGAAGCTGGAAAGCCCGCTGTTTGGCGACAAGGATGACGATCACGATGAACACGCCAAGGACGGCGAAGCCGATCATCATGAGCACAGCGAAATTCACGGTCACTACAAGTTCGTCTGTGACGCACCGGCCATTCTGAAGAAGCTCGACCTGTCGCAAATCTTCATAACCTTTCCCGACACCAAGAAGCTTCAGGTACAACTGATTTCGCCAGGTGGCCAGTCAGGCGCAGAAGTGATCGCAGCCAACCCGACGCTGAAATTCTGATCGCACCCTGCGGTACAACGACCGGGCCTGGCCCGGTCTTTTAATTTCCAACCGAGCGTGAGTCAGCCCATGACCCAAGCACTGATCGAACTGTCGGACCTGCGCTTCAACTGGCCCGGCCATCCGCAACTGCTGGACATCCCCGAATTCCGTCTGCAAAGCGGCGAAACCCTGTTCCTCAAAGGCCCCAGCGGTAGCGGCAAAACCACATTGCTGGGCCTGCTGGGCGGTGTGCAAAAACCGGTCAGCGGCAGCATTCGCCTGTTGAACCAGGAACTGTCGGCCCTCTCTTCGGCCGCGCGTGACCGCTTTCGCGTCGATCACACCGGCTACATCTTCCAGCAGTTCAACCTGCTGCCGTTTTTATCGGTGCGGGAAAACATCGAACTGCCCTGCCACTTTTCCAGCGTGCGTGCCGAACGTGCCAGACAACGCCACGGCAGCGTCGAGAAAGCCACCACCACCCTGCTCGCCCACCTGGGCCTGAAAGACCCTGCGATGCTGGCACGCCGCGCCGACTCGCTGTCCATCGGCCAACAGCAGCGTGTTGCTGCCGCCCGAGCGCTGATCGGTCAACCGGAGCTGGTGATTGCCGACGAACCTACGTCTGCGCTGGACGCAGACTCGCGCGAGGCGTTCATTCGCCTGTTGTTCGCCGAGTGCCGCGAGGCCGGGGCCAGCCTGCTGTTCGTCAGTCATGACCAGAGCCTGGCACCGCTGTTTGATCGCAATCTGTCGCTGAGCGACCTGAATCGCGCCGCCGTCGCCGTGGAGATTTGAGATGTATCTGTTTCGTCTGGCCATGGCCAGCCTGGCCAATCGCCGTTTCACCGCGTTCCTCACTGCCTTCGCCATTGCCCTGTCGGTTTGCCTGTTACTGGCCGTCGAGCGGGTACGCACCGAAGCGCGCTCCAGCTTCGCCAGCACCATCAGCGGCACCGATCTGATCGTCGGTGCGCGCTCCGGCTCGATCAACCTGTTGCTGTACTCGGTGTTCCGCATCGGCAATGCCACCAACAACATTCGCTGGGACAGCTTCGAGCACTTCGCCAACAGCAAGCAGGTCAAGTGGGCGATCCCGGTTTCGCTGGGCGACTCCCATCGTGGCTACCGGGTGATGGGCACCAGTGAAGCGTATTTCGAGCATTATCAGTTCGGCCGCCAACAGCACCTGGAGATGGCCGAAGGACGCGAGTTCAAGACCGATCCCTTTGAAGTGGTGCTGGGTTCGGAGGTCGCCAAGGCGCTGCATTACAAGCTGGGCGACAAGCTGGTCCTGGCGCACGGTGTCGCCGCGATCAGTCTGGTCAAGCATGACGACAAACCGTTCACCGTGGTCGGCATCCTCAAGCCGACCGGTACGCCGGTGGACCGCACGCTGCATATCAGTCTGGGCGGCATGGAGGCCATTCATATCGACTGGCACAACGGCGCCCCGGCACGCGGCAACGAGCGCATCTCAGCCGATCAGGCGCGCAATATGGACCTGACGCCGACTGCGATCACTGCCTTCATGCTGGGCTTGAACAGCAAGATTTCCACCTTCAGCCTGCAACGCGAGATCAACGAATACCGTGGTGAGCCGATGCTGGCGATTCTGCCCGGCGTGGCCCTGCAGGAGCTGTGGAGCCTGATGGGCACTGCGGAAAAGGCGCTGTTCGTGATTTCGCTGTTCGTGGTACTGACCGGGCTGATCGGCATGCTGACCGCAATTCTTACCAGCCTCAATGAACGGCGCCGGGAAATGGCCATCCTGCGCTCGGTCGGCGCGCGTCCCTGGCATATCGCAAGTCTGCTTATACTCGAAGCCTTCGCCCTGGCGCTGGCGGGTGTCATCAGTGGCCTTGCGCTGCTCTATATCGGCATCTTCGTGGCCCGCGACTACGTGCTCGACAACTACGGTCTGTACCTGTCGTCTATGCCACCTGGCCAATATGAATGGACATTACTCGGTGCCATTCTCGGCTGCGCGCTGTTGATGGGAACCGTGCCAGCCTGGCGAGCCTACAGGCAGTCACTGGCCGATGGACTGTCGATTCGTTTATGAGGACCTTCATGATGCGGCGCATGCTACTCACTCTGCTGTTCTCGGTTACCACTCAAGTGTGGGCCGCCGAGCCGCGTGAGCTGACCTGGAATGACATGATTCCACCCGATGCACCTGTGGTGAAGCCGGTAACGACTCCGCTTCACGATATGTCCAAGCTGTCCGATGCACTGGCCATGGAGGCAGCGCCTGCGGCTCACCAACTGGCGCCGCATGCGCCGGTGGTCAAGGCACTGGACGGCAAACTGGTGCGTTTACCGGGCTACATCGTGCCGCTCGAGGTCAGTGAGGAAGGCCGGGTGACGGAGTTTTTGCTGGTGCCGTATTTCGGCGCCTGCATCCATGTGCCGCCGCCACCGGCGAACCAGATCGTGCATGTCACGAGCGAGCTGGGTGTGAAGGTCGATGAGCTGTATCAGCCGTACTGGATCGAAGGACCGATGCAGGCCAAGTCGTCTTCCAGCGAACTGGCAGAAGCGGGTTATCAGATGCAGGCAGACAAGATTCTTGTCTACGAGTTGCCGGATTCATAAGGATCACGAGGTTCCCAGCGATTTCATTGAGCTGAGTCAAAGTCGCCGCTCGACAGCGCTTTAACATTACGCCCATAAATTTTGACTGATCTCTGGAGCCTCCATGCACAAGCATCTGCTACGCGCGTCCCTTGTCGCGCTTGCCCTCACCGCCCCGGTCGCGGCACACGCCTACGAGCCTGGCGACTTCATCGTTCGCGCCGGTGTCGCGCACGTTCAGCCCAATGAAGACAGCGGCGAAGTGCGCCTCGACGGCACCAAGGTTTCCGGCACCAAAGCGACTGTCGACGGCGAAAACCAGCTGGGCCTGACCTTCGCCTACATGCTGACCCAGCACGTCGGCATCGAGCTGCTGGCCGCCACACCGTTCAGCCACACTGTGTCGGTCAAAGGCCTCGGGCCTGGCCTGGATGGCAAGCTGGCCGATATCAAACAACTGCCGCCGACGCTGTCGTTGCAGTACTACCCGATGGAACCGTCGTCGAAATTCCAGCCGTACGCTGGCGTGGGCATCAACTACACCACGTTCTTCGATACCGACCTGACCGGCAACCGCAAGGATCAGGGCTTCAGCAACCTCAAGCTCAAGGACTCGGTCGGCCTGGCCGCACAGCTGGGCATGGATTACATGATCACCGACAACGTACTGCTCAACGCATCGGTCTGGTACGTCGACATCGATACCAAAGCAACCGTGGACGGCCCGTCAGCCCTGGCCGTCGGCAAGACCAAGGTCGACGTGGACATCGACCCGTGGGTGTACATGGTGGGTGTGGGTTACAAGTTCTGACCTGAACGTCTTAAGCGCCACAAGCACAAAGGCACCCTTATTGGGTGCCTTTGTTTTTTGCGGGAGCTGCTGACGCTCGTGCCAGTGCACCACGCTTGTCGGTTCTCAACAGTTCGCGGATGAGCAGAGCATCTTTCGATCTGCTCTTCCCCCCAAGTGGTGAAGCTGTATCAAAGAAACTCAAGCCCTGTTCAAGTTGCCTCTTCGCACCTCGAAAAACTGCCTTGAGGAGGTAAAATGGCCAGACTCTTGAACGTATTTTCGGGCCGAAGCTTATTATGCCTGCTCGACAGTATCCTCAATTCTGAATACGCCATCACCGACATAAGTGATCGCCAGCGGCTTATCATCGTCAATTCCCTCTGGCAATTTCAGGTCGTAATTAGCCGTCAGGAACTGCTCCGGAATCATCGGCTCAACTATGCCCGAGGAACGAAGAAAGGTGCTGATGCCGTACACCAGCACACCTACGGAAGCGATAGGACCTGGGTAAAGTTGAAGAAACTGAAGAAACGTTAGCCCGGTCAGATAGTCGATACGAACAGTGTCAGGGCCAAATATGATAAAAGCGCCCCCAACTACAAACAGCAGCAACCCAATAAGACTCAAGAGGAGTGACGTCAAAATGACCGGTGCGCTATCGGTTTCCTTTTCAGTAGAAAGATAAGCCAAATATGCTTCAATAAAGCCCGGTACTGCGATCTCTCCCGGCACTTGGTGCACGTTGACCTCGCCGAGATTTTCTACCTCTAGTTCATCTTCGTCTTGCATGCCATGCGTCCTTCATAAGAATGACGATGGATACTAGAAGCCATTGAAATTGCTGAACACCTTAAAATCATCAATTACAAAAAATGCAGAATGCTCCTACATATTCGGAAGCTAAATCCTGCGCAACCAGCCAATAGATCTCACACCAGCGTTGGGCCGCAGGCAATTGGTAGCTGACACCATTTGCCGAAACAGGCAGTAAAACCCGTGCAGACGGTGCATCGGTGTAACCGAGGCCGCATATTCCAAAGCCTCAGTCCATCGCAGTCGTCATAGCCTTCCATGCTCTGGTGCATAAGCACCTTCTTCAGGGCTGATTGAGGCACGGATAACGACAAGCACTTAGCGCGGGACTCACTGTCCCATCAACAACTCAAGCCCACGCACCAGTGGCGTTGGCTCGTCGATGGTGAAGTGCTCCAGCAAGCGCTGGTTGCTCGCGCGGGAATGCTTGATGTCGCCCGAGCGCGGTGCCTGATAGCTGACTTCCGGCTGTTTGCCGACCACTTGCGAGAGTGCCGACAGCAACTCATTGAGCGACGTGGTCTTGTTCAGACCGACGTTGATCGCGCCTTCGATGGCGCTGTCTCGTGACAGAGCCTGCAGCAGCAGCTTGAGCAGATCGCCCACGTAGTAGAAATCCCGCGTCTGCTCACCATCGCCAAACACACTGATCGGCAGGCCTTTGCGGATACGCTCGGCAAAGATGCTGATCACGCCGGAGTACGGCGACGATGGGTCCTGGCGTGGCCCGAAAATGTTGAAGAAGCGGAAGATCACCGGTTCCAGGCCATGCTGGCGACGGTAGAAATCCAGGTAGTGCTCGCTGGCCAGCTTGTCCGAGGCGTAAGGGGTCAGCGGTGCCTTGGTGGTGTCCTCGGTGATCGCTTCGCCCTCACCGTTATTGCCGTACACCGCCGCGCTGGAAGCAAAGATCACCCGTTTGATGCCCGCTTCGCGCATGGCTTCGCAGACATTCAACGTGCCGATGAAGTTGCTCTGGTGGGTGCGCACCGGGTCGTCTACCGACGCCTGAACCGAGGCCACTGCCGCCAGGTGCACGACGGCCTTGCAACCCTGCGCCGCGCGCTTGACCAGGTCGGCATCGGCCACGTCCCCTTCGATCAGTTCGACCTGCGGGTTATCGAGCGGCAAATTGCTGCGCTTGCCTGCCGAGAGGTTGTCGAGGATGCGCACGGCCTGCCCACTGGCAAGCAATGCGTCGGTCAGGTGCGAGCCAATAAAACCCGCACCTCCAGTGATCAGAACAGGAGCGTCAGACATGTCGATAATACCGATCCAGCAGGCTTGGCAGACCGGCCCGCCAGGCGCGGGGCTTGATGCCGAAAGTGTGGAGAATTTTCTTGCAGGCCAAGACCGCGTGCTGCGGTTCTTCGCCTGCATCGGGGCGCGCGGCGTGGGCCTGCGCAGTGGGCGATTCGATAGCCAGCGCGTGCAGCAGACGCGCTTCGGTGAGCACTGCCTGCCCCAGCGCCAGCGGCGTGGTCGCCTCGTGTCCGGCGTAGTGGTAGGTGCCCCACAGCGGCGCTTCGCAATCGAGTTGCTTGATGACCGAAATGATCACCCGCGCCGCATCGTCGACCGGCGTCGGGTTGCCGCGACGATCGTCGGCGAGCAGCAGCTCTCCGGGTTCTTTCGCACGCGAGAGAAAGCGGCCCAGCACCCCATCGGTGCTGTCATCCAGCAGCCAGCCGAAACGCACCAGCACATGTTGCGGGCAGGTCGCACGAACACTTTGCTCGATACGCCACAGGGCCTGACCGCGCAGGCCCAGAGGTACAGGCTCGTCTTTTTCGCTGTAGGCCGTCGCGCGGGAACCATCGAACACACGATAGCTGGACGGCTGAACCAGCGTGATGTTGTGGTGCTGACAGAGTTCGGCAAGACGCTCGACAGAGCGCTCCTGATGAGTCAGGCGCGCTTCACTCACGGTCTCCGCCTGAAACCAGTCGAAGTAGTAAGCAAGGTTGATCAGGGCATCGGGACGGGTGTCATCAAGCAGTTGCGTAAGGCTCGCCACGTCCCAGCCGTCTTGCGGTGGACGTGGTGCGAGGAAACCAATGTCTTCCTCGGCACCCAGACGAATCAGCGCCTGCCCGAGGGCATTCCCGCCGCCCAACAGCATAAGGCGCATTCGCATAGAGTCAGCAGGCTCGGTATCAGATAATCAAACGAACAATTGAAAAACGCCTGCAAACATAACACGTTGCCTGCCAACCCCCAACAGTTGCGCATGCTGGCGGGTTAATGACGCCGCGACAAAGCGTTGCAGCGTCCGCGCATGTCGGTTGAGTTACTGAGCGGCCGGGCCCGGCGTGCTGTTGCCCTTGGACAGACTGAGCGGCGCGGGCGCAGGCGCAGAAGGTGTCGCCATGGCAGGGTCCGAGGGCGCGGGTGGCCCTTCGGCTTCGACACCAGCCTGCGGATTATTGAAGCCCGGCCCCATGACCATCTGTGGATAAGTCTGCGCAAAGCGTACGCTCGGATTCTTGTCCACAAGCCGCTTGAGACGCTCGTTGAACGCACGTCCCACCGCGTACTGACCGCCCGAAGAGGTACGAAATTGCGCGGTCAGCACCACGCCATTGAGGTCCATGCGGTCGACGCCGAAGACCTCCAGCGGTCCCTGCAGGTTGTGCTTGAGCAGGATGTCTTCGCTGATCGACTGGCCGGTCTCGCGGATCAGCGCCAGTGCGTCATCGATGTCCGAGTCATAGGTGAACTGCACCGAGAAGAACGCATAAGCGAATTGCCGCGACTGGTTGGTAACGGCCTTGATCTGCCCGAACGGCACCGAGTGCACGAACCCCTTGCCGTCACGCAGGCGCACGGTGCGAATGGTCAGGCTTTCCACCGACCCGGAATGGCCGGTGCTCAGCACCACCCAGTCGCCCACCGAAAAGGTGTCCTCGATGATGATGAACAGGCCGGTGATCACGTCCTGCACCAGTTGCTGCGAACCGAAACCGATGGCCAGACCGACGACCCCGGCACCCGCCAGCAGTGGTGCCACGTTGATGCCCAGGTTGGCCATGGTGGTGATCGCACAGATCACTACCAGAATGATTTTTACCGCATTACGCAGCAGCGGCAGAATGGTTTTGACCCGAGTGCTTGGCTGGCGACCGCTGCGATGATTGACCGGCGGTTTCAGGGCTTCCTGAATGGCGGTGTCGAGCACCACCCACAATAGCCAAGTGACGACGAAGATCAGACCGATGCTGCTCAGTGAATCACTGATCACCCGGCCAAGGGTGTTGCGCTGGGCAAACTCGAACATCGAGAAGCCCCAGATACGGCCCAGGATCTCGATGAACCCGATGGCCAGCGCGATACGCAGCACCGCATACACCAGGCTCAACAGACGCGCCTTGTACACATGCCCGCCGCGACCCAGGGTCTCGGTCGGTTTGAACAGGTGCTGGAACACGGTGCTGAGGAACACCGTGGCAATCAGCAGAATGGTGGTGAACAACGCACAACGCAGCGCTTGCTGACTGTCCTCACCGGCACCGATGAGGTTGATCGCCGAGACCAGAATCATCAGCAGGATCGGCAGGTGCCACAGCTTGGAGAATATCTTCAACGACTGTTGCAGCGCGGGCCGTTGCAGGCGACTGCTCAATGAGCGGTTACGGATCAGGTGGGCCACCGGGCGACGCACCTTGATGATCAGCATGCAGAACACCACCGAGGCGAACAGCCCGGTAAACACCGCAACACTGGTGGTGACGTTACTGCCCAACTGGCGGGCGATCTGCGGACTGGTCAGCGCGTCACTCAGCGCCGCGAGGAAGCCGACCACGAACAATGGCCTTGGCGCGTAGCGGCGAATCATGCGCACGGCGGCACGCTTGTGGCCGAAATTGAACATCACGATCACGCAGAGCAGCACCGAAGTCGAGACGATGCCGCTGCTGGTTGCATACGCGAAACACAGTGCCAGCGCACGGCCTACCGAAGACGGCATGAAATGGCTGACGTAAAGGGTTAACGGCAGGCAGACGATGGCTGGCAGGGTAAATGGCAACACGTACTTGAGCAGCGCCTGACTGCGTGCGCGCACCCGCATGAACGGTGTGCGGCACAAGCGTACGGCGAGAAAACGACCCAGCGTGGTCAGAACCGCAAACGATGCGATCCATACAAAAGACAGGGCGAGGAAGTCCCCGGCGACGCTCCATGGGGAACGAGTAGTGCGTTTGTTGACCAGCTTTTCCAGCTCGTCGGCGGCACGATCGGCACGCAGTTGCCAAGCGTCGAACAGATTGTCATCCAGGTTGAGCTTTTCCTGGACGTCATCGATGCTGGTACTGATGGCGCCGAGTAACCCGCCCTGCACCAGCAACTCGGGAGCCTCGGCCGCAGGCTCTGCACCATCAGCCGGTTTCGCATCGGCCTTGTCCTTGTCCGCCGCCTTGTCATCCGCTTTCGGGGCGGGTTTGTCAGCAGCCTTGGGGTCGGCTTTGGGGTCAGCCTTTTCAGCAGCCTTGTCATCTGCCGGCACCGCCGCGCCCATCGGTAATGCAGGTACATCGGCCGCCTGGAGATTGAAACTGCCTGCGAATAACAGCAGACCCGAAAGGATCAAGATTTTCAGCTGAGACGCCACGCAGTTTTCTCCTTCAATGGGCAAGTCAAACCATGGACAGGGCAAGGCAAGCCTCGACCCCAATGAACTGATTCCCGTATGCGCGGCAAGTTCGGTTTCGGCAGGGAAATACGATGAGGCAATGTTTCAGAAAACCGCGGTTGGGCAGTACGCTCAGTCTTCTCGACTGAACTATGCAAAACCCTCACTGCCGGAATTATCGGGAGCTGCCGAAGGCGTGCACCCGCCTGCGCACCAAAGCGCTCGCCCGATAACCCCGACATCGAGAACCTGACATCGAGAGGAATCTGCATGAGCACGTTCAACACCAAAGATGGCACCGAGATCTATTACAAGGATTGGGGCACGGGCAAACCGGTCCTGTTCAGCCACGGCTGGCCGCTGGATGCGGACATGTGGGAATACCAGATGGAATACCTGAGCAGCCGGGGCTATCGCACCATCGCCTTCGACCGCCGCGGGTTCGGTCGTTCCGGTCAGCCGTGGACCGGCTATGACTATGACACCTTCGCTGACGACATCGCCGATCTGATCGAACACCTCGATCTGCGCGAGGTGACACTGGTGGGTTTCTCCATGGGCGGCGGTGACGTCACGCGCTATATCGCCAAACATGGCAGCAAGCGGGTGGCCAAACTGGCGTTGCTGGGCTCGGTCACACCGTTCTTCCTCAAGACCGCTGACAACCCGGAAGGCGTCGACCAGTCCGTATTCGATAGCATCATGGCAGGCCTGCTCAAGGACCGCGCCCAGTTCATCAGCGACTTCGCCAGCACGTTCTATGGCATAAACCACGGTCAGAAAGTCTCCGAAGGCGTACAGACGCAAACGCTGAACATCGCCCTGCTCGCCTCCCTCAAGGGCACGCTGGATTGCGTGACAGCGTTCTCCGCAACCGACTTCCGCCCGGACATGGCAAAAATCGATGTGCCGACCCTGGTGATTCATGGTGACGATGATCAGGTGGTGCCGTTCGAAGCCTCGGGCAAACGGGCTGCTGCGATGATCAAGGGTGCCGAACTTAAGGTGTATTCAGGAGCACCGCACGGGTTTGCAGTGACCCATGCAGAGACGCTTAACAAAGACCTGCTGGCGTTTGTGCAGGGCTGACAGTTTGCATGACAGGGAGCCGATTGCCAGCTCCCTGCTGGCAGCGGGTCAGTCGGCCGGAACGGTCAACTGACTCTGCTCGCCCAGCCCCGTGATCCCCAGACGCATGCGTTGCCCTGCACGCAGGAAGACAGGTTGTGGCTTCACGCCCAGTCCCACACCCGGCGGTGTCCCCGTCGAGATGACATCGCCTGGTTGCAGGCTCATGCAACGGCTCAGGTAGGCGATCAGTTGCGGCACACTGAAAATCAACGTGCGCGTATTGCCATTCTGATAACGATGGCCATCCACTTCCAGCCACAGGTCGAGCGAGTGAGGATCGGCAATCTCGTCGCGAGTCACCAGCCACGGACCTAAAGGGCCGAAGGTATCGAAGCCTTTGCCCTTGTCCCAGGTCCCGCCGCGCTCAAGCTGCCATTCGCGCTCGGACACATCATTGATCACGCAATACCCGGCTACATGCTCCATGGCATTGGCTTCGTCGATGTAACGTCCGCCCTTGCCGATGATCACGCCCAGCTCGACCTCCCAGTCGGTCTTGAGCGAACCACGGGGGATCTGGACATCATCGTTGGGACCGCAAATAGCACTGGTCCACTTGTTGAAGATGATCGGTTCCTTCGGCACGTCCATCTGCGACTCTGCCGCGTGGTCAGCGTAGTTCAAGCCTATGCAGATGAATTTGCCGACCTGCCCGACACACGCCCCGATACGTGGTTGGCCCGAAACCAGCGGCAGGCTGGCAGGATCGATTGCCGCCAGGCTCGCCAGACTGGCCGGGCTCAGTGCCTCGCCCGCGATATCCCTGATGTGCGCAGACAGGTCGCGGATCTGGTTGTTGGCATCCAGCAGCCCGGGTTTCTCCAAGCCTTTTTCACCGTAACGTAGCAATTTCATCGAGTTCTCCCGTTTCTGTCCAAGGTGTGAACCGCGGATCAAGAGGGTGACGCCCTGTTGCCCAGCCTGCGCGGCAATACGTTTTCGTGTCAGTACGAACCTGGCAAGTCTGGACAGATAGCATTGCAGCAAATGCCTTGCCTAATGAAATTTACGAACAATTGCGCGACAAGCCGGGTTCACTTTCAACAGCAGAAAACCACGATCACACGGCGGCGGTCATAATTAATACACACAACGAGTATTAATATCAGCTCCAGTTGAAACGAGCCTCTCGCCAACACGACGGGCTTGTATTCTTTCACGGGTGAGCTGAATTCATGTCAACGCTGATACTGTCCCGCCGCTTACCGCCGCGTCAGCTACGCCACTGGCCCCATCAGCCTGTGGGTAACTGCAACGTTGCCCCTTCGTCGCTTGTCGTCCAGCAGCACAGCCACAACGCACCACGCACATGGCCGCACGCCGCATTGGCGATTGCACTGGCGATCGGGTTGCATGCCGCGTTGGCAGCGTGGCTGATGGCCGATCACCCGCAAGCGCCCGAGCCGACCCCGCCGATGCCGATCACCGTGCAGTGGGTACCGCCGCCCGTTGCGCCGCCGGTTGCACAACCGACGCCGCCCGAGCCAGCACCGGAGCCGCCTGCGCCTGCGCCAGCTCCCAGGCCGGAGCCAGCCCCCACGCCAGCGCCTCCTGAGCCCAAACCTGCCGAGCTACCCAAGCCCAAGGCGCAGCCCAGAACCGCACTAAGCAAACCTGTCGCCAAACCTGCTGCGCCGGCGCCTTCCATCGCGGCGCCCACACCGACGCCTGCTGCAGCGTCAGCGCCAAGACCTGCGCCAGCGGCATCACAGACCACCACCGCGCCCATAGGCCGCGCCGGTTACCTGAACAATCCGCCACCGGTCTACCCGCCCGCCGCCGCCCGCCGCCATCAGGAAGGCACGACGATGCTGCGTGTGCATGTGCTGCCCAACGGACGTACCGACCAGGTGCAGGTGCTGCAAAGCAGCGGCGTCCCGGCGCTGGACGACGCCGCGCAGGCAGCCGTCCGGCAATGGACCTTTATTCCCGCCAAACGCGGCGACACCCCGGTAGAAGGCTGGGTCAACGTCCCCATGGCTTTCAAACTCGCACCCTGAGGCTCACGTCATGAACACTGCTTACTCCGTACTCATTACCCAATCCTCAATGGCCCTGCTGGTGATTTTCTCGCTGGTGACCTGGGCGCTGCTGCTCGGCAAGACCTTTCAGCACTGGCGACTGACCCGGCAGAACCGACGCTACGCCACGCAGTTCTGGGCCGCCCGCGACCTCAAAAATGCGCTGCACCTGCCGAACAGTGAAGGCAGCCTGGCGCGCCTGACCGATGCCGGCGCGCAGGCCCTCGCCGCGCCCCACGACTCGCCGGACCTGGGCCACAGCTGGAACCGCCAGGACTTGCTCGAGCGCAGCCTGCGCCAACAGATCCACAAGGAACGTCGTCGCCTGGAGAGCGGCATGATCCTGCTGGCATCGATCGGCAGCACCGCGCCCTTCATCGGCCTGTTCGGTACGGTGTTCGGGATCATTCATGCACTCACTGCGATCAGCCAGGCCAGGTCGGCGAGCATTGCGGTGGTCGCCGGGCCCATTGGCGAAGCGCTGGTAGCGACCGGCGTCGGCATCGCCGTCGCGGTGCCTGCGGTGCTGGCCTACAACTTCTTCGGGCGGCGTCTGAAGCTGGTGATCGCGGACCTTGAGGAGTTCGCCGTGGATTTCCTCAACCTCTCGCAACGCAACGCCTTCCGGCTGCAACCCGACCATCGCGACAAGACGGCCCCGAGCCTGAAAGGAGTGAGCTGACATGTCCTTCTCCACGTCCAATGATGACGATGCAATCAGCGACATCAACATCACGCCGTTGGTGGATGTGATGCTGGTGCTGCTGGTGACCTTCATCGTCACCGCACCGCTGCTCAATAACGCCATACCGCTGGACCTGCCGCAGACCGTCGCCACCACCTCACTGGATCAGGCCGACCCGGTGGTGCTGAGTGTCGACGCCACTGGCGGCGTGTTCATCGACAGCGAAGCTGTAGCGCTGGAGCAACTTCCGGAGGCGCTGCAAGCCCTGCACAGCAAAAACCCGGACGTCGCCGTCAGCCTGCGCGCCGATCAGGCGACGGGTTACGGCCGCGTGGCGCAGGTACTGGCCGATGTGCAGAAGGCCGGCATCAGTCGCCTGTCGGTGATTACCGAAAGCCCCTGAAACAAAAACCTGTCGTTAACCACATGACCCGCCGCAAGCGCGGCGCCCTGACGCCCCCAGGAAAATCTTTCCATGAACAATCGATCGATACCGCGTGCCCCTCGATTCCCGGTAACGCGCCTAGCGCTGCTGGTTTCATTGAACTCACTGTGCCTGATCAGCCCGTTCATTCAGGCCGATGACGAGGTGCCCACCTCGGTAACGGCGCCCGCCAGCGACGACACCGCCGCCATGACGCTGGGCACGGTGTCAGTGATCGGTCAGGGCGAGACTCGCCAGGTGCAGCGCGTGACGCAAAAGGATGTGAAGGCTTACTCGGCAGGCACCAGCCCGATGAAGGTTCTGCAACGCCTGCCTGGGGTCAACTTTCAGTCTGGTGACCCGCTGGGCCGTGAGGAAGGCAGCCAGCGCATCAGCCTGCGCGGCTTCGATATGCACCACCTGGGCTACACGCTGGACGGCGTCACCCTCGGCAACATGAGCTTCGGCAACTTCAACGGCCTGAGCATCACCCGCGCGATCATCGCTGAAAACATCGCCTCCAGCGAAGTGGCACCCGGCATCGGTTCACTGGGCACGGCATCGAACAGCGATCTGGGCGGCACCATCCAGTTCACCAGTTCCAATCCCGATAAAGAGTTCGGCGCGCGCCTGTCGCAAACCCTGGGCAGCTACGACACCTCGCGCACTTTCATGCGGGTCGATACTGGCGAATACAACGGACTTTCAGCGTACGTGTCAGGCGAAAAGTACGATGCCGACGCCTGGAAAGGCCACAGCAACCCGCAAAAGTCCGACGCAGTGAACGCCAAGGTCAACTACAACTTCGGCGACAACCGGGTCAGTTTCTTCCACAGCACCTCGTCACATGACGAAGCCAACCTGCCGAACCTGTCGAAGAGCATCATCCAGCGTCTGGGCTACAACTGGAGCTACTACACGCCGGACTGGACCCGCGCGGTCAATGCGGCCAACGGCATTTATACCGGCGGGGTAACCAGCGCAAACGATGCGACCTACAACGCCAGCAGCCTGCGCGACGACGAACTGGACATCCTCAACGGCAATTTCTCGCTGACCGATGATCTGGTCCTGGACGCGACCGTCTATCACCACCATGACTCGGGTCGGGGCAACTCGTATTACCCGTTCGTCTACACCAGCGGCTCGACGACAGTGCCGAGCAATTCGATTCGCAGCACAAAATACGGCATCGATCGAACCGGCTTCCAGAGCTCGCTGACCTACTATCTCGGCCAGCATGAAATTCAGGCCGGGTTCTGGATTCAGTCCAACAAGAACGACATTTCGCGTTACCTGTTCGATACCACCAATGCGACGCCGCAGAACCACATCGTCAAAACCGATGGCCTGCCCCTGGCGGCCACCGTTCTGGATCAGAGTTACAACGACCTGACCCGGCAGTTCTACCTGCGCGACACCTACACCCTGCTCGATGACCGCCTCAAACTTGAGTTCGGCGCGAAAAATACTGTGACGACCTCAACAGCCGAAGGCAAAGGCGGCGGTTACGCCAGTGGCTCGCTGCAAGCGCGGGACAGGTTTCTGCCGCAAATAGGCGCAACCTACAAACTCGACGAGGACGACGAAGTCTTCACTTCTTACTCGGAAAACATGGCTGCGTTCCCGAGTGGCGGGTACAGCCCGTTCTTCACGACGCAGAGCGCCGTCGATGCGCAGAACGGCTTCAAGGACCTGAAGCCGGAAACCTCGAAAACCGTCGAATTGGGCGTGCGCCGCAGCACCAAACTGTATTCGGCCTCGGCGGCGATCTACAACACCAAATTCGATAACCGCCTGGTCGCCATCACCAACTGCACCGGCATCGTCATCTGCCAGAACGGCGTCGCCAACGTCGGTTCGGTCACCAGTCGAGGACTGGAACTGTCGTTCGGCCTGACGCCCAATGAAAACTGGCGCTGGTCCAACTCCATGTCCTATAACCACAGCACTTACGACGATGACTACGCCAGCGGCGGCAACACCGTTCATGTCAAAGGCAAAACCGTCGTCGATACACCGAAACTGATTTACTCGAGCAACCTGGACTGGACTTGGGAACACTGGAACGCCGGCTTGCAAGGCAGTTACATCAGCAAGCGCTATTACACCTACACCAATGACTCCAGTGTCAGCGGCTACTGGCTGGCAAACGCCAACCTCGGCTATGACTTCGGCAAACTCGGCGCCCTCAAGGACACCACGCTGTCGCTGAACATGGTCAACCTGTTCGACAAACGCTACATCTCCACCCTCAACACCGACGCCAGCGCAGCCACCGACCCGGCGGGCAACCTGCAGATCCTTCAAGTGGGCACACCGCGCAGCGCGTTTGTAACACTGGGCGTGAAGCTCTGATCGTTACTGACTGAGGACGGGCGAAGGATCGCCCCATCCGCCACTTGCATTGAGTGACGCTGCGCGGTGTGCTTCTGGAGACAGGATCCTGCGGGAACGGGCCTGCTCCTGAAGACAGGCATCTGTGGGAGCGAGCTTGCTCGGGAAAGCAATCTGCCAGTCGCTGCATAATACGTGTCTGTTGCCAGCCCCACGGCGACGAACAGCTCACTGTGCTGCATACTCCCCCGCATCTATAGCGCCTGACTTCCATCTGGACACACCATGACACCCAACGCAGAACTCTATAACCCCTCCACCGAATATGCCGACAAACTGATCTCGCGCATCGGCCAAACCCCTTCATGGATCGCCAAGCGCATCGGTGTGACCGACAAACGCATTCGCTACATCCTCGATGGGGAAAGGACCGTCAAAGGCGAGACCACGCCGATTCAGATGACCTATACCGAGCAGTTTGCGCTGGAGTGCCTTGTGGCAGAGGCTATAGCGCTGAGGATGTAGACCAGCAGGCTATCAAGCATTGCCCTTGAATCTGAGGTTCCTGATAATCACGCCCTCAAATAACTCAGACAAGGAAATGCAGTGAAAGGAAATCTACTGTTGGTTGCGGTGCTTGCACTGTTTATACAAGGCTGTGGCGTGACCATGACGCGTTACGAGCCCAGCTTCGATAACGTCCAGAAGCTCAAGCAAACGCCTCCCCTTTTACCGATCCGTCAGACTCAGGTCAGCGCTGCGGCAGGTCAGGATTCACTGCAAGTGCGCGGCAATCCTGTCACATCCCCTAGCGGCAGCATCACGCAACACATCCAGGATGCCCTGACGGGTGAACTGGACCGCGCAGGTCTCATCGACCCGCAATCGCCACGCCAGCTAAATGTGCTGGTTACGCAGAATGAACTGACCGCTGGAATGGGTACAGGCACCGGCACAATCGCCGCGCACTTTACCCTGATCAACGGGGCGAAAGTTGAATATGACGCTACCAAGCAGGTCAGCAGCCAATGGAACAGCAGTTTTTTGGGGGCCGTCGCTATCCCCAATGCGGCAAACGCCTACAATCCGTTGGTGCGTGATTTGCTCAAGGCTTTATATAGCGACCCACTGTTTACCCAAGCGCTGAATCACAAATAAAAAAAGAGCCCAAATGGGCTCTTTTTTTCGGGCGGTCAGTTCATTACGCCTGCGGAACAGTAACCTTCAGCATTGAGTACTTCAGACTCTGGCTCTCCACCAACTGCTTGAGCAGTGAATTGACTTGGCGCGTAAACGTATCGTTAACAGCCTTCTGCGGTGTATTGGCCATCATCGGCACAAACCAGATACCTATCCAGGTGTTGATTGCATCATGGTTACCGACTGTTCTCAGCACCTTACCCTGGTAATCCTGCGCATCCAGGCTCATGCTGTACTGATCGGTGGCCATCGACGGAATAATAGTCAGAGTCAGACCACTGATAAACGCCATCACCAATTGGCCACCGCTTGGCGGATGGTTATACACCTTGAGGTGCAGGCTGTAGTCGCCTGGCTGTTTCTTGAACTCGTCAAGGGTCACTCGGCCAAACAACCCAGAGTCAGTCAGCGCTTTTTGCAGTTGGGGCTTGAGTGCATCCCGAGCTTGCGGTACTTCTACTGCGCCGGTGGTTCCGGGTGTGCCCTGGTAGAAATCGAACGCAACGAACACGTTGGGTTTATTCGTGTAGCTGGCCATGGAAGGCATGGTGACTGGCGCTACTTCGTCCTTGGTAAAACTGGCGCAGCCGCTCAATACCAGCATTGCCGCAAGGCCCAGTGTCTTCAAGCGTTTCATTTACGATTTTCCTTAGTCAATAACAGAACGTCTGTCCGAATCCATTCAAGAATTGCGGCCTTACCACCGCCTCATACGACAGCGATAGAGGCCACTATTGTGCCATCAACTAAAACTTCGTCAATAATCTTAAGGCTGGCGCAGACCTCCAGGCGAATGATCTGAGAAACCCTTGGCCACAGCCGCAAAGGATTTCATGCTCTGGGTCGTCTCACGATACTTCGTTACAACCGTTCGCCAATGATTGAAATTGGAAGCGGGTTGAACCAACACTCAGCATGCTGTTGGACACGCTTTACGACGGAGGCTTCATTCGAATATAGGATTCTCACGCGACCCACATCGTGCAGATCCCCCCTGAAGCTGTCGGCTAACAGCTAAAAGTGGGCGCTGCGTACAGCGGCGCGCCATGACCGCTCTCGCAGACGCTATCACTACTACGCTACGCCACACCGCTTTCAGAAAACCCTATATCCAGACTGCGTGACGATTTGATCATCGCTGCACACTCATCACTGATGACAGGCTTACTGAAAAGATAACCCTGCATTTGATCGCAGCCATACGCCACGAGCAGCTCTAGCTGGTCGACTGTTTCAACGCCTTCTGCAATGACCTTAAGACCCAATTCGTGCGCCAGTACGATTACTGCCCTGGTGATCGCGGCGTCCTCATGATTGCTGGTGATATCCTTTATGAACGCCCTGTCGATTTTCAGGGCATCAAGAGGAAACCGCTTCAGGTAGGCCAAACTGGAATAGCCTGTTCCGAAATCATCGACGGAGAGGCTTATACCATACGATTTTATATCTCGAAGTATCTCAACCGCCGACTCGGGATCGATCATCAGCATCGACTCGGTCAGTTCGAACTCTAAAAGAGCGGGGTTGATACCGTATGCTTCAACGACGTGCTTGACGGTCTCAGCCAGGCCTTTGACTTGAAGCTGCCTGACGGACAGATTGATGGCGATCGGTACCAGCCTTATGTTGTTCTCTTCCCAGCTTTTTAGGGTTTCACAGACTTTCCGTATAACCCAAACGCCGACAGGAATGATCAGGCCAGTGTCCTCAAGAATAGGGATAAAATCGGCCGGAGAAATCATACCTTGCTCCGGGTGATTCCAGCGCAATAAAGCCTCCAGACCACTTATCCTGCCATCGGCGAGGCTGACCTTTGGCTGAAAATGCAGAATAAACTCATCGCGATCAAGCGCACCCCGCAATAGCGTTTCCGTTTGCAAGCGTCTGGTTAAACTTTCGTTCATTCTGGCGTTGTAAAACTTGAAATTGTTACGGCCACTTTTTTTCGCATGGTACATGGCGGTGTCCGCATTCTTCAAGATAACGCCAGTGTCACGCCCGTCAAACGGATAATTAGCGATGCCTACACTCGCTGAAACGAATATATCCTGACCGCCAAGGTTGAACGGTTTGCCCAGCGCATCAACAACGTGGGTCGCCAGCGATTTTATGAGGCTCTCGGAATAGACGTTGTGTGTGACGACAATCGAAAATTCATCGCCTCCCAGCCGCGCAACCACACTGTTCTCATCAATGCAGCCTTTCAAGCGTCGACCCGCCTGGATAAGCAATTGATCGCCTACTGAATGCCCCATGGTGTCATTGACGGCCTTGAACCTGTCCAAATCTATGAATATGACGCTTACTGCATCTGGCGCTGACGTTGTCCGACTGATTATCTCGCGCAGATAATTGCTGAGAAACCAGCGATTAGGCAGATGGGTAAGTGAATCATTTTCGGCCAGGTAGGTGAGCTTTCTCTTTGCGTCATACCTTTCAAGCGCGGCTGCCAAAAGGTTGGCAAGTGTTTGAAGGTAGCTGACATCTTCACGCGTAAAGGTGTAATCCCTGCTGGCATACACACCAAGAACGCCCTTGAAGACCTCCCTGCAAGAGATATCAACCTCCAGGCCACTTCTAATATTGCAAACGTCCACTGTTTCACCAGGAAGCAGCGCGTACCTGCTATCTGGCGCATCAGCATTAATGAAAAACCCGACGGAAGCAGCAGTCCCGCTCAAAAAATCATTGTGATAACCACTGCGGATCTCAACGTCGGTGAAGCCAACCTCCGCGCTGAGGATGACCTCATGATTCACTCGATCAATGACCCGTAAAGCGGCCTTGCTCAAGTTCAATCCTTGCGCCGCAGTCAGTGTTGCCCGTTCACCCAGAACACTGACGTTTTCCTCGGTCAACGCCTGCTGGCCAAACAAGGCGATAAGGTTTTGCCTTCTGGAGTTATCCAGAATCGCCACCTCAAACTCTTTTCGATCGGTGATATCGATATCGATGCAGATATATTTTTCAACGCCGCCCAGGTCATCGAGAATAGGTATGATAGTGCGTCGATGCCATGCAACCTTGCCGCTGCGACCTGAGAGCCTGACCTCACCGTTCCACACCTCATTTTCCGGTGCCCATTGCCACGGTTCAGTGGTTGAAGACATGCCGGTCCAGACCTCATTGATCGTCAACTCTAAAAGCTCGGCTCGCGAGTGCTGTGAGCTTGTTACGAATCGTTCGTTAACGTAGGTGATACGTCCGGAGGCCGACACTTCGCAAACGATGGACACCTCATCCAGGGCATTTTTATGCTGCACCAAGGTATTCATCAACGATTCGATACGCAGACCAAAGTGATTGCGCATACTTGCGGCAGTGCGGTTTACCGCTTTTATAGCCTCCTGTATTTCCATGGGAGCATCAGCGACCAACATCGCTTCTGCTGCCACTGCACCTGAAGCAATTTCCGCCTCATAAGAGTGAAGTTTGCCCAGGTGAGCAAGCGAACGCTTGATCATGAACCCCATCAACATCAAACTTATCAGCAGAAAAAATACCGCAAACAATGTAGCCTGGATCACAAGACTATAGAGTTCGGCAGCAATTCTCTCGGCATTAAAAGACAAACGCATCACGCCATAGTCTTTTCCGCCAATAGTGATCGGGCGATTGACATCGAATAATCTTGCAGCGACTTCAGACTCTATCCACGCAGGCGCTCTTCCAACCGGCGCACTGGCTGCCTCAAGGCGAATCACGCCACCCGACAGGTCAATAAACATGGCCGATTTGAACGGCGAGCGAGCCAGGGTTTTTTCGAGGGTTCTTTTGATGGTGTCGTAATCGCCGATGACGACACTTTCCTCAACCGCTTGCGCCGCAACCTCAATGAGCATGTTAGCGGTGTCTTGTATCTCTTCAATATGCTGAAGCAGCTGGTTTTTATAAAACAGCCCCAGCCCTGTCGTCAAAAAAGTCAGTATCAGAATGGATAACATCGCCAGTATTCGCGACGTCAGTGATTTGGGCAGCAGGCTTTTAAAGAAATTCATTAACAGCCTCTCCAGCTAACGTTGAAATGATTTACTTAAGGTTTGCTGGCAAACTGTTATAAAAATCACGATAGGACGCATAATCCGCTTCCGTCGCAGGAATGAAGGTAATCGGTGCCGGTGCATGGACCAGCTCGGTCGCCTCACGAAGAACCCTGCTACCGTCGGGATCGTTTTGCATATTAAAAAATGCGTTGGCGACCGCATCACGTTCTTTTTTAGAAACCCGAGGGGATGCCATGAGGGCCAAATCATTGAACGAGGCTGAACTCCACAGTACGCGGAACGACTTCCCTTCTCTCTCCGTGTAGCCGCTTACCAGCTGTGAATTGGCTCCCATCGCTTGAGCCTTACCACTGAGGAGTTGGCTGAAAGCACCGTCCATGTTCCCTGCAAACACAGTAGACGTGTTGATCCCTTTCTTGACCAATTCCGAGCTTGTGACTTTATAAGCAATGAACGCTTCCGGTCCCGGGTACACGACTTCCTTGCCCTCCAGCTCCGAAAGTCTATGAATTGGCGAGTCGGCAGGCACCACGATTTGCCCCTCAAGCGCAGGCGCGTCACGGCGACCAAACACCTTCCAGCCCATCTTGTCGCGTTCCGGGCTAAACAGATGATTGGTAAAAGCGAAATCAACTTCTTGGGCGAGCACATAACTCGTTGTATCAGAGGACGTTCGCCCTAACTTCAGCGTAAGATTCACGCCGCTTTTTTCGGACACATACTTTATGATTGGATTCCAAAAGCTGGCTGAAAGATTAAGATTGTACTGATTGACGGGCGAAAAGTTGTACACTTTAAGCTCTTCAGAAATCGCCACATTCGACAAGGCAAACGACAGGGCGATCATTATAGCTTTGCAGCTCAGGCGTAACTTCACGTGTCAACTCCGACTGTACAATAACGGCTTATTCAACGATGATTAGAGCCAACTTAATTTCAGCAATATCGTATAATCGGCCGAGCTTCTTGAATCTTAAGCACCGATTGCATGAATAAATGTTAATGGCCAGCCAACACACCTGCCTGCCCCCGCCGCAGAGAGCTCATTGAACGACTGACCGATCTGACGTTTGATGATGCAGTGATTCCACGTGCTCTTGCCCCTTTGGGTATCTCGAACGTTCGCTTTGCTAAAGCGCAAGCCGACTTACAAACGATCCCTCTGGGAAGTACCTCGAATGATGACCCCGCCTGGGTTTACCACGGCTTGTTGATCGGTCCGATTTCGCAAGCAGCGTTATTTCTGGATCGACTTCTCTGCGCAGAAATCCTGTGCGCGGGCTTGCTTGAGGAAATGCAGACCGCACGAACATTATGCGGCCCGATTCCAGAACGCCCATGGATCACGCCGTTCTATGGCATCGGCTTGCTGCGCTGCTTTTGATGCGGACGCCACTGAAGGTGCCGTTGAAGCCATCGTCGTTGAGCAACTGATGCAAGCTCTAAGACAGAAGGGCTGAGGGCGTCAAAATGCTTTTGGCGTAGCTGTCATCATGCGTTGAATGCCCGCTTCGACTCGATACTGACGACAGATCAAACAAAAAACCGCTCTTTCAACGGCACCAACGCCGCCCCCAGAGCCGCCGCATCGCCATTCGTCTCGCTCAGCAATAACTGCGGCCGAGGCGGTGGGGAGTTGTAGCGATGGGTGCCCCAGAAAGTCGTCGCGGCGATCAGGCGTTTTCCCAATTCGGGCGGTAATTGCCCGCCAAACACCACGGCCTGCGGATCGAACAACCCGGCCAGTGCGTTGACCAGACGATCCAGGGTGGGCTTGACGCGTGTCAGCCAGGTATCCACACCGGGCCAGTCGAGGTCGAAGCGCGAGCGCAGGTCTTCGATCGAGTCGACCTGCACGCCGCTCTGATGCAGGTCTTCGAGCAAGTAACGCAGAGCCGGACGGTTTATCGATTCTTCGTCGTTGTAGAGGGTGATCTCGCCTGCGTTGCCGTGGCTGCCGAAGTACGGCTTGCCGTTAATCACGACGCCCGCGCCGAAGCCGAAGTTGAATGACAGGTAGATGAAGTTGCTGGCCCAGGCGCCCACACCGACCAGGCTTTCGCCGATGGCTGCGGTGGTGGCGTTGTTTTCCAGCCAGACCGGCATGCCGAATCGTTCTTCCAGCACCGGTTGCAGGTCCATCAATGACCAGTCGCGCAGCGGTTCAGGCGCATTGATCTGGCGGTTCTCGAGAAAAAAGCCGGCAATCGCGAAGCCCATGCCGACGACCCGTTGCACTTCGATGCCGTTGCGCTGAAGCATGCGTTCGATGGTCTTTTCCAGCGAATCCAGGGTGCTGTTGCGGCTTAACGGCGGCGTGCGTAGGGTGACCTGTTCCAGCACATTGCAGCCCAAATCGGCGACGCAGACCACTGCCGAGTCGGTGTTGATCGATACGCCGATGGCATACACCGCTTCGTTGATCAGTTCGATACGCGGGCTGGGTTGGCCGCGACCGTTTTTGACGCGCTCGCCGCTGCGCAGCAGACCACGGCTGATCAGTTCTTCGATAAGCCGGTGCACCGACTGTTGAGCCAGGTCCATCTCGGTCGAAACCGTGGCACGGGTGATCGCGCCTCGACGACGAAGGATGTCCAGCAGCTTGCGTTCATTGAGGCTCAACGGTTGATGCGAATCAAGTGGCGTGTCGAGGTCGAGAGGCATGGAATCTTCAAATCATAGGAGGATTAAAACAGTCGGCGCGTGAAGCAGTGTATCGCCCACCATCCATTGCACACTTCAATCATGAAAATTTAATAAAAGTCGCGCAGGTCACAAATACTACACACAACCTGTATTAAATGGCATTGAGTTCTTGTGAGTGTTCTCATGCCTTCCATCCGTAAGCTATTTTCCACGCTGGCCCTGCTGTCGCTCGCTGCACACACCTTCGCCGCACCGGCCGAGTTCTGGTACAGCCACAGTGGCGCGGCCGGGAGTGCCATCGCGGACTTGTGCAGAAGCTTCAATGCGCAACGCGAGGAAGAGGATCGTCTGCACTGCATTCACCAGGGCAGCTATGAGCAGACGCTGCAGAAAACCGTCGCCGCTTACCGGGCGGGAATAGGCCCGGCACTGGTGGAGATTTACGACGTCGCCACGCCTGACATGCTCTTGGGCGGTGCCACCCGACCTGTCGAGGCGATCATGGCCGATCATCACAGGGCCTATCCCGACGACACCTTTCTGCCAGCCTTGCGGCGCTACTACGCCGACGATCACGGCACGCTCGCGGCGCAGCCTTTTGCGGCGTCCACAGCCGTGCTCTACACGCACAGAAATGCGCTGGCCGCTGCCGGGATCAGTGCGCCACCCACCACGTGGGAAGCTTTTGCGGATGCCTTGCGAGCCCTTAAGAAAAGCGGCCAGAAATGCCCGGTCGTCAGCGCGTTTGCGCCCTGGATCTGGCTGGAGCAGACCAGCGCAGCGCAAGGCACCGCCGTTGCTGTTCGCTCCGCAGGCAGTGACCGTTATCAATTCGACGAAGGCTCCCATCTGCGTCTCATGAAAGACCTCGCGCAATGGGCCCGTGAAGGTCTGGTGGTCCATGAGGATGCAACCCGCAGCGGACAGCAGGCACTGGCGTTTGCCACCGACGACTGCGCCATGCTGATCGACTCCACCGGGGCGTGGAATGTTGTGCACAGCACGCCCGAATCCGATATTCAGGTCACGGCACTGCCGATTTACGCGGGTACCCAACGACGCGCCAATGTCCCCGGAGGCTCCTCGCTGTGGGTGATGCGCGGGCATTCCGTGAGGGATTACCGACTGGTCTCGGAATTTCTGGCATTCGTGCTGCAACCGGACAATCAGCTGATGTTCAGCGCACGGACGGGCTACCTGCCTGTTACTCAGGCTGCCGCCGCACGCTTGCAATCCGCAGCCAGCGAGCCATCGGCAATGACGGTCGGACTGGCAGCGCTGACCGATATCGACGGTCAGCCCTCCGCGCCTTTGCGCTGCGGTTTTATCACGCTGATGCGCCTGATCTGGTCGCAGGAAATGGAGAACGCGCTCGCGGGTCGCCAGAGCATCGATCTGGCCCTGCGCCAGACGACGCTGCGGGCCAACCAGCTGCTGGGGCTGTTTCAACAGATGCATCAGGCCCAGGCCAGCAACGACTCAAACGAGGCAACGCCATGAAACCGCGTGCGCATTTCCCACAGCCACGTCTGGCGTTACTGTTCGCCCTGCCGCAACTGCTGGCGCTCGGCCTGTTCTTCTATTGGCCTGCGATCCAGGCCATCTGGTGGTCGTTTCATCTGGTGCCACCTTTCGGCGGTAATGAAATCTTCGTTGGCCTGAGCAACTACTGGCGTGTGCTGAAAGACCCCGGCGTGCTGACGTCGCTGGGCTCGACGCTGGTGTTCAGCTTATCGAGCGTCGTGCTTTCGATCCTCATCGCGCTGGTGCTTGCGCTATGCCTGGAACTGAAACTGCGCGGCAACGCCGTGTTTCGCAACCTGCTGATCTGGCCCTACGCGGTATCGGGCGCAACCATCGGTATCGTCTTTCATGTGCTGGCCAATCCGGTGATGGGTATTTTCGCCTGGCTCAACGCGATTGCACCCGGCACCTGGGCGCCCTACTCCAGCCCGATACAGAGCATGCTGTTGCTGATCGTGGCGTATGCCTGGTGCCTGGTGCCGTTCAACTTCGTGATGCTGGTCGCCAGTCTGAAATCGGTGCCCGACGACTACCTCGCCGCTGCAGCACTGGATGGCGCAGGTCCGTTGCGGCGCATGCTCGACATACAACTGCCTCTGATCGCGCCCTATCTGTTGTTCGTGTTTGTCATCGACCTGCTGGAAAGCCTGTCGAACAGTTTCGGCCTGGTCGACACCCTCACCCAAGGCGGACCTGGCGACACCACCAATGTACTGGCCTACAAGATTTACACCGACGGGTTCATGGGGTTGGACCTGGCAGGCTCATCGACCCTGTCAGTGCTCATGCTGCTCGCGGTGGTGGCGCTGAGCGTCGCTCAATTCAAACTCCTGTCGCGCTTCCAGCGCCGCGGGGTGAAAGCATGATCGAGCATAACCGGCTGTTCAACGCAGGTGCTTACCTGCTGCTGACTCTGGGGCTGGTGTTCGCGCTGGGCCCGCTGTACATGGCGGTCTGCTCGGCGACCGTCAGCAATCCACAACTGTTCGCCCACGGTCTGGCGGTGATTCCCGGCGACCAACTGCTGGAGAATCTGCAGCAGGTCACCCGGCGTCTCGATCTGCTGCGCCTGCTGGGCAACAGCCTGCTGGTCGCCACACTGGTGGTGATCGGCAAGCTGACACTCTCGGCACTGACAGCCTTTGCCGTGGTGTACTTCCGCAGCCGCTACAGTTCGGTGATTTTCTTCGCCGTGCTGGGGGCGCTATTGCTGCCGCTGGAAGTACGGATCATCCCCACGTATGCAGTGGCCAGCGATCTGTTCGGCCCCGTGCGCAGCCTGTTGCACTGGCTGGGCATTCAGTGGCTGCCGCTGCCGACCATCAATTTGCTCGACAGCTACCCCGGCCTCGCCCTGCCGCTGATTGCCTCGGCGACCGGCACCTTCCTGTTCCGACAGTTCTACCAGACGCTGCCTGCTGAGCTGGTCGAAGCCGCACGGATGGACGGTGCCGGGCCTTGGCGCTTCTTCATCGACATCCTGCTGCCATTGTCGAAGACCAACTTTGCAGCGCTCGGCACGCTGGTGTTCATCGGCGCCTGGAAGGATTACCTGTGGCCGCTGGTCGCAACCAATCGCGAGGACATGCGCACGCTGGTGCTGGGCGTCGCCAGTTTCCTGCCTACCGATGCAACTCAGGTCCCCGAGTGGAACCTGCTGATGGCCGCTGCTGTGGTCAGCATGCTGCCGCCCATCCTCGTCATTGCGCTCATGCAGCGATGGTTTGTCAAAGGCCTGATTGGAGTCGGTAAATGAACGCGCTCACCCCTATTACCTGCGCTCCGGATATTGTCCTCAAAGGCCTGCACAAAACCTATGGCACAGACCCCATCCTTCACGGGCTCGACCTGGTTTTCAAGGCGGGCGAGCTCAACGTGATCCTTGGCCCGTCCGGGTGTGGCAAGTCCACGCTGCTGCGCATGGTGGCAGGGCTGGAAGAGGTCAGCCAAGGGCAGATTCTCATGGGCGGCCGCGACGTTACGCGCCTGCCGCCCAAGGAACGCGGCTGCGCCATGGTGTTTCAGAACTACGCGCTCTACCCGCACATGAGCGTGGCCGACAACATCGGCTACGCGCTCAAGCTGGCGCGGGTTACACGCAAGGAACGCGAGCAGCGCATCCGCGAGTGCGCCGCCTCACTGGGCCTGGAGGAACTGCTGCAACGCAAGCCTGGAGAACTTTCCGGCGGCCAGCGCCAGCGCGTCGCCATCGGTCGGGCGTTGATCCGCAAACCGCCGGTGCTGCTGTTCGATGAGCCGCTGTGCAATCTGGACAGCGCGCTGCGTCATGAAATGCGTCTGTTGATTCGCAGCCTGCACCGGCAGACCGGCGCGACGATCCTGTATGTCACCCACGATCAGACCGAAGCCATGACCCTCGCCGAGCGCGTGGTGATTCTCGACAAGGGCCGTGTCGAGCAGATCGGCACGCCCGCCGAGATCTACGATCAACCCGCCAGCACATTCGTTGCCAGCTTCATCGGCACGCCGCCCATGAACCTGCTGCCGGTGCATTGCCTCGACGACAGGATTTTGCTCCTCGCCGATGGGCAGCGTTTGCCCATCAAGCTCGGTATTGCCAGCAACCGGACCGGCAAATGGCTGATGGGCCTGCGCCCCGAGACCTTCATGCTCGACCAGGAAGGCGTCACTGCCACAGTCGAGTCATCGGAGAATCTGGGTAGCCACACGCTGCTGTATTGCCAACTGGCTGGAACGCGCTGCGTTGTCAGCCTCGCCGGACGGCAACATCAGATACCCGGCACCCAGGTTCGACTCGCGATCAATTCCACGCCCTTGCTGTTCGATATCGAGACCGGCCAGCGCCAGCTCGTGACCTTCTCCCACACCACCAAGTGACCCGCCATGCTCAAACCTGCTCCCCTCGTCCGCTCGTCCCTGATTGCCCATCGCGGTGCCAAGGCTTACGTGCCGGAAAACACTCTGCTGGCCCTGGAAAAAGCTGCCGAATGCGGCGCCGAGTGGGTCGAGATCGACGTGAAGCTGACCCGTGATGGCCAGCCGGTCGTGATTCATGACGACTTGCTGGACCGCACCACCAACGGCCGTGGCGCCGTCGTGCTGCATGAGCTGCAAGCTATCCGCATGCTGGACGCGGGCAGTTGGTTCGCGCCTGAATTCGCCGGCCTGCAGGTGCCGACCTTCGAAGAGATCGTGGCCTGTGCGCTGCGCCTCAACCTGGGCTTGCAGGTCGAACTCAAGCCGACCATTGGCGACGATGTCGAGACGGCGGAAGTGGTGATGCCGATCCTCAAAAATCTGTGGCCCGCCGACAACGATCGGTTGTTCGTCTCCAGCTTTTCGGTACGTTCGCTAACGGCCGCGCGACGCTTGTGGAACGATGTACCGCTGGCTATCGCCTCCGTGGTGGCGCCTGCCGACCCGGTCGCGCTGTTGGCCGAATATGACTGCCGAATACTTCACGTACTTGACGATATGCTCGATGACCATCACCTTGTTCGCCTGAAAAGCAGCGGCGTCGAATTCGCCGTGGCTACCATCAACAGCCCGAAACGTGCGCACTACCTGCTGGAACATGGCGCACAGTCGATTCTCAGTGATTACCCGGACCTGTTGAACCTGCCGAACGGAGGCTGTCTGCAATGAACAACCGACTCAGCGTCGCCATGCAAGCTGTAGAAAAGGCCACTGGCCTGGCCATGGCGTATTTTAACGACCGCCACACCCTCGACATCACCACCAAAAGCGCGCAAGACCTCGTCTCCCGCGCCGACTTTGAAGTGGAACAACTGCTGCGTGCAGAACTGAGCAAACACTTCCCCGACGATACAATCCTGGGCGAAGAAATGGGCGGCGAATTCATCACCGACGGCTGGGTCATCGACCCCATTGACGGCACCGGCAATTACCTGCGCGGCACCCCATTGTGGGGAATCGCGGTGGCGTACATGTCGGCAGGCGAGCCCGAAATCGGCGTCGTCGCCTACCCGGCACTGGGCTACACCCTGGCAGCCCGCACGGGCGATGGCTTGCTGCGCAACGGCGTCCCTTTTGTCCGCCCTCAACCACCCGAGCACCTGCGCATCGCCGGCGTCGGCGAAAACACCCGCTGGGACGCCGAAGAGATGGGCAAACTGCACCTGAGCCTGCGCCGACAGGGCTGGGGCCTTGCTGGTTATCGCTGCGCCACCATCGGCCTGGCGTTCGCTGCTTTGGGGCAGACAGACGGCTACATGGAGAAATTCACCAGCCTGTGGGACATCGCAGCAGGCGCAGTGATCTGCCGGGAAGCCGGGTTGTTGTGCACGATTGAGGGCGAGCAGAAACAAGGCTCGATGACGGTGATGGTAGGCCGTGAGGAGTTGATGGGGATTTTTGGTGCGTAATGCGCCGGGCTAGTCGACGCAGTTTTCTGACTGCGTTTGTCCGCCTGCTGGCATGCCTGCCCTTCGTCAACAGCAGGCTGCTGGCGGCAGAACCCTTTCCCGCATTGCGCCAGCCTGCCGCCGAGAAAGGTATCCGGTTCGGCTTTGCGGTTGATCCGGCAAAGCTGAATGACGATGCGGCCTATCGGCAGCTGGTCGCCCGTCAGGCCAGCATCGTTGTGCCAGAAAATGCTTTGAAGTGGCAGACCGTCCACCCCGAACCAGAGCGTTACAACTTCGCGCCCACCGACGCAATCGCGGCGTTTGCGAAAGCGCATGACCAGCGTATGCGCGGCCACACCTTCTGCTGGCATCGCTCCTTACCCGACTGGGTTCACCACACCGTCACCCCGATGAACGCCGAAGCAGTGCTGACGGCGCACATCAGTACCGTCGCCAGCCATTATCGCGGCCTCATCAGCGCATGGGACGTCGTCAACGAAGCCATCCAGCTGGAGGACGGCCAGCCTGACGGGCTGCGCAATTCATTCTGGTATCAGATGCTCGGGCCTCGCTATCTGGACATAGCCTTCAAGGCTGCGCACAAGGCTGACCCGGACGCCCTGCTCTGCTACAACGATTACGGCCTGGAAAAGGATACCCATTACGGCGAAAGCAAACGCACTGCCGTGCTCGCCCTGCTGCGCGGGCTCAAGCAGCGGGGCATTCCCATACACGGCCTTGGCATTCAGTCCCACCTGCGTACAGGCGACACATTTGGTCCGGGCCTGTCTCGCTTTATTCTGGCAGTGCGTGATATGGGGTTGTCGATCCACATCACGGAACTCGACGTCGACGACAGCCACTTGACGGGGTCCATCGCAGATCGTGATGGATCAGTTGCAGCGACTTATAAGCGTTATCTCGACGTGGTGCTTGCCACGCGCTCGGTATCTACCGTTGTTACGTGGGGTGTTTGGGACAGCCCGCATATTGCCGGTGCCACGGCCAGCAACGGGCCGTTGGCACAGCGGGCATTGGCGTTTGGCCCACGAGGTGAGGTGAAGCCGGCGAGCTGGGTGATCGCGCATTGTTTCGAAAACGCGCAAACACAGAAGGATGCGCGGTTTTAGGCGCATAGCAGCCTTCATGGCAGCAGTATCGCCAGAGCGGTTCAGCGCTTTCTGACGCCTGAAAACGACGAAGCCCCCGATAAAAGGGGGCTCCGGCTCTGGACCTGAACAGCAGGTTCCGGCTACATCCTAGAACGGAATATCATCATCGAAGCTGTCGAAGTCAGCAGCTGGCTGCGGCGCTTGTTGTTGCGGCGCTGGGCGCGAGTCGCGTTGTGGCGGCTGCTGGTTGTAGTTCTGCTGAGGTGCGGACTGCTGCGGCGCCGATTGTTGTGGGCGCGACTGCTGTGGACGAGGTGCGGACTGGTTGTAGTTGCCGCCGCCCTGACCTTGTTGGGAGTCGCCCTGAGGACGGCCGCCCAGCAGTTGCATGGTGCCCTGCATGTCGACGACGATTTCAGTGGTGTAGCGCTTGATGCCGTCTTTTTCCCACTCGCGGGTCTGCAGCTTGCCTTCGATGTACACCTGCGAACCCTTGCGCAGGTATTCGCCAGCGATTTCGGCGACTTTGCCGAACATCGATACACGGTGCCATTCGGTCTTTTCGACTTTCTGACCGGACTGCTTGTCAGTCCACTGTTCGCTGGTTGCCAGACTCAGGTTGGTCACGGCGTTACCGTTAGGCAAGTAGCGAACTTCGGGATCCTGGCCGCATGTACCGACCAATATGACTTTGTTAACCCCACGGGCCATAACGTTCTCCTAGGCTTCGCACGCTTCTGACGCTGGATTGACCAGCTTTTCGAGAGAGGTACGATCCAATAATTTTGTGTCGAGTTTTATGTAGATGGCTGCCTCTTCCGCAACCACCACTGCATCTGTCACGCCTGCTACGGACATCAAGCGCTCTGCCAGGCCTGCTTCACGCTGCGCCTGCGGCGACAACGGCAGACGTAGGCTGGTCACGTAAGGCGGTTCTCGCATGGTCACTGCGAAGGCGAGCCAGACGGCGGCCATGGCTGCACCACCCAGAAACACCACATCGAGCCCACCGTGCTGGAACAACCAGCCGCCCAGTATCCCACCTGCGGCCGATCCAAGAAACTGGCTGGTGGAATAAACTCCCATTGCCGTGCCTTTTCCGCCGGCCGGTGAAACCTTGCTGATCAACGACGGCAATGACGCTTCCAGCAGGTTGAACGCAGTGAAGAATACCACTGTCCCGATGACCAGTGCCCGCAACGTGTCCCCGTAGGCCCAGAAGAATAGCTCAGCCAGCATCAAAACTGTGACGGCGCCCAGCAGAACGCGCTTCATTTGACGTTTCTTCTCGCCATAGATGATGAACGGGATCATCGCGAAGAAGGAAACCAACAAAGCGGTCAGGTAGACCCACCAGTGTTGTTCCTTGGGCAAACCGGCTTTTTCGACCAGCGCCAGCGGCAAGGCCACGAAGCTGGACATGAGCATCGCATGCAACACGAAGATACCCAAATCCAGGCGCAGCAGGTCCGGATGACGCAACGTCGCCCCCAGCGCCTGTTTGGCGACGCCGGACTCGCGGTGCATTAATGGCCCGCTGGCCTTGGGCACCACGTAGGCGACGATGAGAACACCTATCAAGGCCATGCCGCCAGTGGCCAGGAACAATCCGGAAAGACCGAACATGCCGGTGATGACCGGGCCGACGACCATGGCGATGGCGAACGACAGACCGATGGTCATGCCGATCATGGCCATGGCCTTGGTGCGGTGCTGTTCGCGGGTCAGGTCGGAGAGCAGCGCCATGACCGCCGCGGAAATAGCGCCCGCCCCCTGCAGGATACGTCCGGCAATGATTCCCCAGATCGAATCCGCGTTCGCCGCCACCACGCTGCCGATCGCAAAGATGATCAGGCCGAAATAAATCACCGGTCGCCGTCCAATACGGTCGGAAATGACCCCGAACGGTATCTGCAACACCGCCTGGGTCAGACCGTAGGCGCCAATTGCCAGACCGATCAGTGCAGGGCTCGCGCCTGCCAGGTCCATGCCGTAGGTTGCCAGAACCGGCAAAACCATGAACATGCCAAGCATGCGGAACGCGAACACCAGGGCCAGACCGCCTGCTGCGCGGGTCTCGCCGCTACTCATACGCTCGCTGTGGGTATCGTGCATGGAATAACCTCGTGTGAACCGGCGGCGATTCTACCAGTCCCATCGTTGTACAGCACATACGCGACGCTTTGCCGCGTAATGGCTCGGAGCCTTATACTCCGTCGTTTATGCCCGCCAAGCGAGGCCGCAGTGGACAAGATCCTGATACGTGGGGCACGAACCCACAACCTGAAAAATATTGACCTGACACTTCCCCGCGACAAACTGATCGTTATCACCGGGCTCTCCGGCTCAGGCAAGTCTTCGCTGGCTTTCGATACGCTGTACGCCGAAGGGCAACGCCGCTATGTCGAATCGCTGTCGGCCTATGCCCGCCAGTTTCTGTCGATGATGGAAAAACCGGACGTCGACACGATCGAAGGTCTGTCGCCGGCGATTTCCATCGAGCAGAAGTCTACATCGCACAACCCTCGCTCGACCGTGGGTACGATCACCGAAATCTACGACTACCTGCGTCTTTTGTATGCGCGCGTCGGCCAGCCTCGCTGCCCCGACCACGATATCCCGCTCGAAGCCCAGACGGTCAGCCAGATGGTCGACCTGGTGCTGACCCAGCCGGAAGGCAGCAAATTGATGCTGCTTGCACCGGTTATCCGCGAGCGCAAGGGTGAGCATCTTTCGGTTTTTGAAGAGCTGCGCGCGCAGGGCTTTGTCCGGGCGCGAGTCAACGGCAAGCTGTGCGAGCTGGATGAGCTGCCGAAGCTGGACAAGCAAAAGAAGCACTCGATCGACGTGGTCGTTGACCGTTTCAAGGTCCGCGCCGACCTGCAGCAGCGTCTGGCCGAGTCCTTTGAAACAGCCCTGAAGCTGGCCGACGGTATCGCCCTGGTTGCGCCAATGGACGACGAGCCGGGCGAGGAAGTGATCTTCTCCGCCCGCTTCGCCTGCCCTATCTGTGGCCATGCGATCAGCGAACTGGAACCGAAGCTGTTCTCTTTCAACAACCCGGCTGGCGCCTGCCCGACCTGTGACGGCCTGGGCGTGAAGCAGTTCTTCGATATCAAGCGGCTGGTGAATGCCGAACTGACACTTGCCGAAGGCGCGATACGAGGCTGGGACAGGCGTAACGTCTATTACTTCCAGATGCTCGGCTCGCTCTCCAAACACTATGGCTTCAGCCTGGAAATGCCCTTCAAGCAGATCCCGGCCGACATGCAGAAGATTCTGCTCAACGGCAGCGGCTCGCAGAGTGTCGATTTCCGCTACCTGAATGACCGTGGCGATATCGTCAAGCGTGCGCACCCGTTCGAAGGCATCGTGCCGAATCTGGAACGTCGCTATCGGGAAACCGAATCGGCCACAGTCCGCGAAGAGCTCGCCAAGTTCTTGGGCACGCAGCCCTGCCCTGACTGCCGAGGCACTCGTCTGCGTCGTGAAGCGCGCCACGTGTGGGTGGGTGAAAAGACTCTGCCTGCAGTCACCAATCTGCCGATTGGCGACGCGACGCATTACTTCGAAACCCTCAAGCTGACCGGACGGCGTGGCGAGATCGCCGACAAGATTCTCAAGGAAATTCGTGAGCGTCTGCAGTTTCTGGTCAACGTGGGCCTGGACTATCTGACCCTGGATCGTAGCGCGGACACCCTGTCCGGCGGCGAAGCACAGCGTATTCGTTTGGCCAGCCAGATCGGCGCGGGCCTGGTCGGGGTGATGTACATCCTCGATGAGCCGTCCATCGGTCTGCACCAGCGCGACAACGATCGTTTGCTGGGCACGCTCAAGCATCTGCGCGACATCGGTAATACGGTGATTGTGGTCGAGCACGATGAAGATGCGATTCGCCTGGCCGACTACGTGGTCGACATCGGCCCGGGGGCCGGCGTGCATGGTGGTCATATCGTTGCCGAAGGTACGCCGGACGAAGTGATGTCGCATCCCGACTCGCTGACCGGCAAATACCTCTCGGGCCGCGTGAAGATTGCCGTTCCTGCCAAGCGCACCCCGCGTAACAAAAAGCTCTCGCTAACCCTCAAGGGCGCGCGTGGCAACAACCTGCAAAACGTCAATCTCGAAATCCCTATCGGTCTGTTGACCTGCGTGACGGGGGTTTCCGGATCGGGCAAGTCGACGCTGATCAACAACACGCTATTCCCGCTTAGTGCTACAGCACTGAACGGCGCCACCACGCTGGAAGCGGCTACGCACGACAGCATCAATGGTCTGCAGCATCTGGACAAAGTGGTGGACATCGACCAGAGCCCTATCGGTCGTACGCCGCGTTCCAACCCGGCGACCTACACCGGGCTGTTCACGCCGATTCGCGAACTGTTCGCCGGGGTTCCGGAATCACGCTCGCGGGGCTACGGTCCGGGGCGGTTCTCGTTCAACGTCAAGGGCGGCCGCTGCGAGGCGTGCCAGGGCGACGGACTGATCAAGGTCGAGATGCACTTTTTGCCGGACATCTACGTGCCCTGCGATGTGTGCAAGAGCAAGCGTTACAACCGTGAAACGCTTGAGATCAAGTACAAGGGCAAGAACGTCCACGAAGTGCTGGAGATGACCATCGAGGAAGCGCGTGAGTTCTTCGATGCCGTTCCGGCACTGGCGCGCAAGCTGCAAACCCTGATGGATGTCGGACTTTCCTATATCAAGCTGGGGCAATCGGCGACGACCTTGTCAGGCGGTGAGGCGCAACGGGTCAAGCTGTCACGTGAGCTGTCCAAGCGCGACACCGGCAAGACGCTGTACATCCTCGACGAGCCGACCACAGGCCTGCACTTCGCGGATATTCAGCAGTTGCTGGATGTATTGCATCGCTTGCGCGACCACGGCAATACCGTGGTGGTGATCGAACACAACCTGGACGTGATCAAGACGGCCGACTGGCTGGTGGATCTGGGTCCGGAAGGCGGTTCGAGAGGTGGGCAGATCATTGCAACGGGCACACCTGAACAGGTCGCCGAGATGGAACAGTCCTACACTGGTCACTACCTGAAACCTCTGTTGATCAGAGACAAGGCCTGACGCTAGTGATGAAAAACGGGGTCGGCGTCAGTCGAACCCGGATACAAAAAAGCTCCTGTCACGCAAGTGCAGGAGCTTTTTCATGAGCGGCTGAATCAGAACTGCGATTGCAGGTAGTTCTGCAGGCCGATGGACTTGATCAGCCCCATCTGCTGTTCGAGCCAGTAGGTATGGTCTTCTTCCGTATCAGCCAACTGTACGCGCAGGATTTCGCGGGTCACGTAGTCGCTGTGCAGCTCACAGAGCTCGATACCCTTGCACAGGGCAGCACGTACCTTGTATTCGAGACGCAGATCGCTGGCGAGCATCTCAGGCACTGTGGTGCCGACGTCGAGGTCGTCAGGGCGCATGCGCGGCGTGCCTTCGAGCATGAGGATACGACGCATCAGCGCATCAGCGTGTTGCGCCTCTTCTTCCATCTCATGATTGATACGCTCGTAGAGCTTCGAAAAGCCCCAGTCTTCGTACATACGTGAGTGAACGAAATATTGGTCACGAGCTGCCAGTTCGCCCGTGAGCAACGTGTTGAGATAATCGATTACTTCCGGGTGGCCTTGCATCGCACCAGACTCCTGCTTCAAAGGCGCTAGTTTGAACCAAGCGTCGCGCGAGGTCACTTAGAAAAACGCAATAAACCGACGAAAAGTGGCGAAATTACGCCGTTAAGAAGCGAAAAACCGCCCAAATGAGGGCGGTTCTGTTTCTCACTTCGACTCAGCCCAGTTTTATGCTCAATGCGTTTGCGATGCCTTCTCCGTAAGCAGGGTCGGCTTTGTGGAAATGCTGCAACTGACGCTGAACCACGTCACTGGAAACGCCTGCCATTGCCCCGGCAATGTTGCCGATCAACAGCGCTTTCTGATCAGCGCTCATCAGGTTGAACAACTTGCCTGCCTGACTGTAGTAATCACCGTCTACCCGATGATCATGACGATCTGCGGCACCGCTCAGAGACAGCGCAGGCTCTGCGTAGCGCGGATCTTCTTTCGGCGCATCCGAATAGCTGTTCGGTTCATAGTTTGGCGCCGCACCACCATTGGTGCCGAAGGCCATCGCCCCGTCACGTTGATAGCTGTGTACAGGACTCTTGGGGGCATTGATCGGCAACTGCTGGTGATTGGTACCCACGCGGTAGCGATGCGCATCGGCGTAGGCAAATACGCGCCCTTGCAGCATACGGTCTGGCGAAAGGCCAACGCCTGGCACCATGTTGCTCGGGCCGAACGCGGCCTGCTCGACTTCGGCAAAGTAGTTGAGAGGGTTACGGTTCAACTCCAGCTCGCCGACCTCGATCAGCGGGTATTCTTTCTGCGACCAGGTCTTGGTCACGTCGAACGGGTTCTCATGATGATTCGCAGCCTGAGCCTCGGTCATCAACTGAATGCACACCTGCCACTTGGGGAAGTCGCCCTTCTCGATGGCAGTGAACAGATCGCGCTGAGCGTAATCGGGATCAGTACCGGCAATCCGCGCAGCGTCTGCGGGCGCCAGGTTCTTGATCCCTTGGCGGGTCTTGTAATGCCACTTCACCCAATGACGCTCGCCTGCAGCACTAATGAGGCTATAGGTGTGGCTGCCGAAGCCGTGCATGTGACGGTAGCCGTCCGGAATGCCACGATCAGAGAACAGAATGGTGACTTGGTGCAGCGCCTCAGGCGAGTGCGACCAGAAATCCCACATCATCTGAGGACTTTTCAGATTGGTCTGCGGCAGGCGCTTCTGAGTGTGAATGAAGTCAGGGAATTTCAGAGGGTCACGGATAAAGAACACCGGCGTGTTGTTGCCCACGATGTCCCAGTTACCTTCCTCGGTGTAAAACTTGATCGCAAAGCCGCGCGGGTCACGCTCGGTGTCAGCCGAACCACGCTCTCCGCCTACGGTGGAGAAGCGCAGGAAAATCGGTGTCTGCTTGCCCACCGTGTCGAACAGCCTGGCGCTGGTGTACTGGCTGATGTCGTGGGTCACGGTAAACGTGCCATGAGCACCCGATCCCTTGGCATGCACGCGACGCTCCGGGATGTTCTCACGGTTGAAGTGGGCAAGCTTTTCGATCAGATGGAAATCATCAAGCAGTAGAGGACCACGTGGGCCTGCCGAACGGGAGTTCTGATTGTCTGCGACTGGGGCACCGCTGGCGGTCGTAAGGGTCTTCTGGCTCATCTACATCTTCCTCTGGTGTGTATAGCCGGCTGATCGGCTTGGGAGGAAGTATTGCCGAAAGCTATTGAAGCGTCGAATTCATTAAATCATGACTATCGATAGCAATTCTTAATTCCGGAAAACAAAAAACCGGGCACTAGGCCCGGTTTCATGTTCAAACTGATGTCTTATTCAGCAGCTTCTACAGAGCCACCGACAGGACGATCAACCAGCTCGACGTACGCCATTGGCGCGTTGTCGCCAGCGCGGAAACCGCACTTGAGGATGCGCAGGTAGCCGCCCTGACGGGTTGCATAGCGCTTGCCCAGATCGTTGAACAGTTTGCCGACGATTTCTTTCGAACGAGTACGGTCGAAAGCCAGACGACGGTTGGCAACGCTGTCTTCCTTGGCCAGGGTGATCAGCGGCTCGGCAACGCGGCGCAGTTCCTTGGCTTTCGGCAGGGTAGTTTTGATCAGCTCGTGCTCGAACAGCGACACCGCCATGTTTTGGAACATGGCTTTGCGGTGAGAGCTGGTACGG
>Ga0182228_1000003_pt1 | contig 62057 bp, 109 predicted proteins | sample G6R1MG_19_FD_128385 | JGI IMG/M metagenome (GOLD analysis project Ga0182228, IMG submission 128385) | Miscanthus phyllosphere microbial communities from Michigan, USA - G6R3_MAIN_07NOV2016_LD1 MG | ecosystem: Host-associated > Plants > Phyllosphere > Phylloplane/Leaf | place: USA: Michigan... | reverse complement strand
TTCACCCGCCGGGAAGAGTACCTGCCGGCGCAGATGCTCCTTACTGGCGCCGACACGGTTGTCGGTGAGGATTACCCCGCCCAGGTGGTCGACATGGGCCGCCCGGCTGGCAACACCGTCGCCCTGACAGGCGCGACTCGCTGGGGTCAGTCGGGCGTCGACCCGATGGTCAGCATCCAGCAGTGGTCCGCCCTGCTCCAGAACGCCTCCGGCTTCGCGCCGACCAAGGTGGTGATGGATCCGCTGGCATGGGCGCTGTTTCTGCAGTCGACCACCGTGTCCCGCGTGATGAATTCGTTCCGGCAGACCACCGGTAACGTTGATCTCGCTGGCCTCGCAGTCGGCGGCGTCGGTGGCGAGGCGGTTCTCGGCGGCACGATGGGTCAGTTCGAATTCTGGGTCTATCAGCAGTTCTATACTGACGACCTCGGCAACGTGCTGAAGTTCATGCCCGACAACACCGTCATCATGGCCAATCCGGCCGGGTGCCAGGGCACGCGCCTCTACGGTGCTATCCAGGATGTTCGCAGCCTTGTGGCGCTCCCGCGCTACCCGAAGATGTGGGTCACCGAGGATCCGAGCGCTGAGTTCATGATGACCCAGGCCGCCCCGCTGCCCGTTCTCGGCTGGTCCGAGGCGACCTTCGCGGCGACCGTGGCGTGATCGGAGTTCAGGGCATGGCTACCAAGAAGATCCGGCTCCCGATCGCTATCGGTGTGGTCGATGAGGTGCGCAGCAAGCCTGAGCGCCTGACCCCAGAGGGCCGCGTCCTGAGCGACGCGGTCACCCACCACAAGATCATCCCGGCCGGTGAGCCGGTGACGCTGGATGCCGACGAGGCCGACGCGCTGCTGGCGAAGTTCGGTCCCTACAAGCAGACCGTTATCGTCACCGAGGGCGAGGTTCCGGGCATTCCCGCACCGGCCTCGCCTCCTGTCGCCAACGCGCGTCGCTAATCCGTGATCGACTTCGACGCGATTGTGCTGGCGCCGCTGGCGGCCATCTACGATCGCCCGATCTGGGTTCTGCCCCTCGCTTCTCAGCCCGGCAAGCCTGGCTATTGGGCGCGCGGCGATTACCGGATTGCCAACATCGACGTGGCGGACATGGCTGGCAACATCTTGTCCGAGCAGACCTTAACCATGGGTGTGCGCCGCGCCGAGTTCCGCGTGCCCGTGATCGGTGCCGAAGCCGGTCCGCGCGATCAGGTCTACATCCCCGCCCATCTCAGCATGCCTGCCGCCGGTCCGTTCTGGATCGACGACACGGATGACGATGCGCAGGGTCACTCTGTCTGGTCACTGAAGGAAGCTCCAGTGACGCCTCAGAACGTGCCGCCGCAGACCTGACGTGGCAACCGCAGCCAATGAGATCCGCGATGCGGTTCTCGCCACGATCGCCTCTCTTGGTACGCTGAAGACGGCCCGGGTCGTCCCGACGTTCCAGTGGCAGCCGGAGAATATGCCGGCCTGTAGCGTCTATCGAATGCGTTGCAATCGCCGCGTACTCGGCGATGTCGGCGCCGGCGAGCCAAGCTTTGAGGATCACATCGTCATCGGCGTGTCTCTTTGGACCCGGGCGAAAGACGAAATCGAACTCGACGCGGTGACGGACATCTACGTCGCCCAGATTGAGCAGGTGCTCCTGAGTTCGCCTGTGCTGCTCAGCCTGTTTGAGGGCGTCGAGTCTCTGGACTGGTCGACGAACTACCCCACCAACGCCTCGGCCTACATGGCTGAGACCCGGCTGGAACTGACGGTTCAGATGTCCAGCATCTGGCCGCCCTTCGTGCCCGACGATTTCCGCGGTGCCGACTTCACCGAGCGCCCCGCGCCGGCCGGCGAGCCTACGCCCCCGGTCACCTTCCGAACCAACGTCACACCCTAACCGGAGGCCGCCATGGCTGACGACACGATCGCCGTGAAGCCGGCGCGCAAAGGCATGGGCCTCGTTCATCCCGTGGCCGGCCCTCTCCGTGAGGAGGGCGGCGACTGGCCTGCGGATGGCTTCACGTTTCGACGCCTGATGGACAAGGACATCAAGCGCGTCGAGCCGGATGACGGCGATGCCGACGCCACTGATGCGAAGGCTGCGAAGGCCAAGAAGGTCGACGCCAAGAGCGATGTCACGACCGAGACCCCCACCGGTGACATCGGCCCCTCCACCGCTGTGACCAAGGCCGCTGCGCTGGCTGCGGATCCTGCTCCCGCTCCCGCCAGCCGCTGAGGATAGACCATGGCCGTCAGCTTCTCCCAGATTGCCGCGACCGGCAACTACGTCCCGCTCCTCGCGATCGAGATGGACCCGTCGCAGGCGGGCACCGATACCGCGGTGCTGCGCGGCCTGATCACGGGCTACATGAACACCGGGCTCGCAACGCCTGGCGTGCGTGTCGTCGTCGGTCGCCCCGCCCAGGCGATCCCGCTGTTCGGCGCCGGCTCCATGCTGGAGCGGATGTGCGCGCGCTGGTTCGCCCTGAACCAAAACACGCCGCTGACGGTGCTGCCGATCGCTCAGCCGGCCGCTGGCGCCGTTGCGACGGGATCGCTCACGATTTCGGCTGCCCCAACCCAGGCCGGCACGCTGACCCTCTACATCGCTGGCTACCCGGTCCCCGTGGCCGTTGGCGCCTCCGACACGCCGACCATCGTAGCCACGTCCTGCGCGGCGGCGATCAACGCCAATATCTACGTGCCGGTCACCGCCACGGCCGCTGCTGCTGTCGTGACGCTCACGTCCGACTTTAAGGGCGTCATCGCCAACGATATTTTCGTCCTGGCGAATTACCGTGGCGTGAACGGTGGCGAGGTCATGCCAGCCGGGCTGGCGATCACCTACGCCAACAACGGCTTCCTGACAGGCGGATCTGGCGTCCCTGATTGGACCGCACCCATCGCGGCCCTCGGCGACAGCCCGTTCGAGTTCGTAGCCATGCCGTTTAACGACACGGGTTCGCTCGCGGCTTGGGGCATGGAATACGGCTTCTCGGCCACCGGCCGCTGGGGCATCAACCGCCAGACCTACGGCGGGATCTACTCGGCCATTCGCGGTTCCTACGGGGACCACATGGCCTACGGCCCGAACCAGAACTATCCGACGATCACCGTCATGGCGATCGAGAAGCGGACCCCGGCTCCCGCCTGGGAAGTGGCCGCGACCTACGCGTCCCGTGCCGCGGTGGCTCTTTCGGCGGACCCGGCTCGGCCGCTCCAGACGCTGACCCTAGACGGCATCCTGCCCGCGCTCGGTCAGGATCGCTTCGCTAAGCTGGAGCTGAAGGGCATTGCAGGCGTCGGCCTCGCGATCCAGGGCACCAACGCCGGTGTCATGCAGATCCTGCGCGAGCAGACCACCTACCAGTTCAACAGCTACGGCCAGGCCGACAACAGCTACCAGCTGGTGACCACTCTCTCGACACTGGCAACCATCAACCGCCGTCTGCAGACCGCGATCACGAACAAGTACCCGCGCAGCAAGCTCGCCAACGACGGCACCAACTTCGGCGCCGGTCAGGCGATCGTCACGCCCAACGCGATGAAGGCCGAACTCGTGGCTCAGTACCGCCAGATGGAGTTCGACGGGCTGGTGGAGAACACCGACCTGTTCAAGAAGAACCTCATCGTCGAGCGCAGCAGCACGGATCCGGATCGGATCAACGTTCTCCTGCCGCCGGACATCATCAACGGCTTCCGTTTCGGGGCAATTTTGAACCAGTTCAGATTGCAGTACCCCGACCCAGCCGTGACGGCGGCCTGATCCGGCCAGCCAAAGCCTCCCCCACCCTCTGAACGCTTCACCCCGCCGTCTCCGGCGGGCGCTTCCTGCTGGAGATAATCCATGGCTCGCATAGCCGGTATTGCCTACGTCAAGGTCAACGGCGGCCAACTGCCTCTCAAGGGCAGCTTCACCGTCAGCCCCTCGCGGTTTGAGCGCGCGATGATCGCGGGGCAGGACTACGTCCACGGCTACGCTGAGAACCCGCGCGTCCCTTTCATTGAGGGCGATATCTCGCTGACGGCTGACGTGTCGATCGAGGTGCTGGACGCGATTACCAACGCGACGGTCACCGCCGAACTGGCCAACGGCCGCGTCTACGTTCTCAGCAACGCGGTCTGCAAATCGGCGCACGAACTGAACACCAAGGACGGCCAGGTCCGGGTTCGGTTCGAGGGCACCAACTGCGACGAGATCTAAGCCATGGCCGATGACAGCGTCTGGGCTCTGACCGTTACCCTCTCGGAGCCGATCGAACTGAAGAACAAGACCACGGGTGACGTCATTGAGACGATCCCCGAACTGCCCTTCCGCAAGCCGTCCGCGATGGACATCATTGAGGTCGGCGGCAACCCAGTTCTCATGGACATGTACGCCGACGATCCGATGAGCACACTGCGGTTCGACGGCAAGCAGATGTCGGCCATGATGGCGCGCCTGTCCGGCAAGCCGATGTCGACGATTGCCCGCATGAGCCCCGCTGACTGGACGCATTGCGCCTGGTCGCTCTCGGGTTTTTTTCTGCCGGCGCGGCCGACGGCCTCATCCGCATCTGCCTGAAGCTGGCGATGGTCTACAAGACCGATCCGGCTTCCATGCTGTCCAAGTCGCCGGACTACATCGCCACCCTTCTAGAGCACACGCCCGACGTGCTGGACGAGATGATCGAGGCGAACCTCTATGGCCGATGAAACCCTGCGTATGCAGGCCGAGGTCGTGGATCGCTTCTCTGGTCCACTCAAAAGCCTTCGGTCTCAGCTTCTCGACACAAGCCGCCAAGGCGCTGGCCACGGGGAGGCCTTGGCTAAGGGGCTGGGCAAGGTGGAGGGCGCGGCCAAATCCGCCGGGCAGGCCGCTTCGACCGTTCTCAACCCTGCGCTTGCGACCGTGGGCGTCACTAGCCTCAGCGCCGTCGTGGCGGTCAACGGTATCGTCTCGGCCCTGAAGTCGTTCGGCGGCTCCATCTCGGCGCTCGGGCAGCTCGGTCGTGAGACCGGCATGGCGGCCGATCAGCTGCGTGTGTTCCAGTCGGTAGCCGGCAAGTTCGGTATCTCCGGCGACGAGTCGGCGGCAGCTGCCAAATCCTTCGCCAACAACATGCGGGATATCCGCCGCGGTGTCGGTGAGACCATGGGGTTCCTGCAGTCGCAGAACCCGATCGTGGCGCAGTTCGCTCTGAAGCTGAAAGGCACGAAGAGCAACGACGAGGCGATGAAGCTCGCCGAGGATTTCATTGAGCAGATACCCGACGCTGTGGATCGCGGGCGGTTTGCTGAAAAGCTGTTCGGCAACGTCGACTTCGGCCGGCTCGGCGACCGGCACCTCGGGTCAATCGCCAAGCTCCGCGACAAGATGCAGGAGAAGCTGGGCCCGTTGGATCCGGCCGCCGTCGAGAGTGCCGAGAAGTTCGAGCGCGCGATGAGCGATCTCCGCTCGTCCATGTCCAAGGTCGGCATGACCATCGCCTCTGAGCTGATGGTGCCGGCCGAGAAGTTCACATCTTGGATGAACGATCTCGTCTCGGGCCAGCGCGGCGACCTTCTGAAGGGCCTGCGTCAGGGCCTACAGGACGTGAAGAAGGAACTCGGTGAGATCAACTGGAAGCAGGCTGGAGACGACGCCACTGCGTTCCTGCGTGAGAGCACGGCGCTGGCCGGCACGATGGCCAAGGCATTCCACGAGATCGCTGAGGTCATCCATTCCCTTCGTGACGGCGACTACGCCCAGGCCCTACGTGGAGCTGATGGGGCGCAGGGGCCTCTGGCTCGGCGCCTAGCCCCCCGGGTTGGCGACGACGACCTTGCAGCACAGGAGAACGTTGACCGCCTGCGCAAGCTTCGCGACATGTCGAAGGAGGCTTCGGGCTTCCTAATCGGCCGGACGCAGCAGCGTATGGGCCTGATGGACACTCCTGAGGCCGCGCAGCAGAAACTGGATGCAGCCGAGGCTGAACTCAACCGGCTCAAGTCTCGCACGCCGGAGCAGCGTCAGAAGGATTTCGAGGCTAGCGACAAGCTCCGCAAATCCATCGAAAATCTGACCGACGAGATGAAGAACCGGCGCGATGGTGCGACGGCTCAGAAGTCCTCGGCCGATGGGGATGGGCCCTTCGCTGGAGCGCGAGTGCAGACGGCCGGATACGGTGGCGCTCGGCTCTATGGCGGCGGCTCTGGTGGCGGTTCGGGTCCGGGCTACAGCGGTGAACAGGGCGAACGCGGCGCGATGCGAGAGCGCTTCCGCGAGCATCTGAAAAAGACCATTCCAGGGTATGACGGCGGCGATACTGTCCCGGTGGCACCGGGGGCTAAGGTTCCTGAGGTCGGCCGGTCGGGAGCATTCCCTGGCGTGGCCTCTGGCGGGGGCGGAAGTGACGGCGATGTAACCGTTCATGGGCACCGCTGGCGGCCTGGGGCGAGTACTGCCTCGGGTAAAGCGCGTGTCTCATCGTGGCTCCAGTTCTTTCAGGCGCCCGTTGATAAGGGCGGCCTTGGCGCAGATGCTGGCACGGCTCGCGCGATGGTCGCCATGATGCAGGGCGAGTCCGGGGCCAACCTGGATCCTACCGCAAAGGGTGACTACAAAGACCCGAGGCGCAAGATTGGCCCTACTGCCTTCGGAACCGCGCAGTGGCGCTTAGACCGCTTTGATGCTTTGAAGCGCACGGCCGAAAGGATGGGAACCGACTGGACAGATGTCGGAGCCCAGCAGCAGCACTTTCGCAATGAGGTGCTAGGCGGTAAATATCAGGGCGTCTGGCGTGGTATCATCGGTGCGCGATCTGAAGAAGATAAGCTCAGACGCGGTATTGAGGGTTTTGAGCGACCAAAATATCCCGGTAAAGCTTTCGATTTTCGGAAGCCGAACCTCGACCAACTTCGCCGTCGCAACGCGGGAGAGCAGGAAGGTCGACTGCCGAGCATGCCCTCACCGCAGGGTGGCAGCGCGGATGGCGACGGATGGGCTGCTCGCGAGAAGGCTCGTAAAGACTTTGAAGCAATGCAAAAAGGTGAGGGTCGGCTCGACGCTTCTGCCGGACGCGCCGGCGTCATGGGCGGCAACAAGCTTGAAGCCAACGGATCGGTCTATGTGCAGGTTCATAAGCCTGGCCCTGAAACCAACGTCCGCACCTCGGCTTCCGGCAATCTGTTCAAAGATGTGGTTCTGAGCCGTGGGCGCACGATGGCCCCGGCCGAACGGACTTAGCGTGCAACGGCTTGGGGGAAGGACTTGAGAACGTCGGAGCACATTTGCTTGTGCCCACGCTCGGCTTCCCGCGTATCGAACAGCTTGATGCCGGCGGCTAGCCCCTCATCAAGCTTCGCCTCGCTCATAGTCGAGCCGCACTCTTTGGCTTGCGCCATCATGTTGGTGGCATACTTTGAGAAACCGCATTGGAACTGAGCGCGGCTCAGAAACGAATGGATTTTCACGAACTCTCCGCAATCCATCGCGCTCGCGTTGGTCGCGGCAGTGATGAGGCCGGCGGCTAATATGGCTATGCGCATGATCGTCATTGCCTCGGCCGGGTCAAATGATCCAGCACATGTACCTCAAGGTGGCGAGCCAAGGCGTAGCCGTCTAGGGGAACGGGACTAGAACATGGCTGACAGCCCATGGCGTGACCGCCTACGCCCGGCTTCCTTCCGAGGCGTCCCATTCCACGTTGAGGTCGGCGGTCGCTCTGCAGGCCGCCGGTTGGCCTTCCACGAGTACCCCAAGCGAGACGATCCCTACACCGAGGATCTGGGCCGCCGGGGCATGGCGATCCCCGTCACCGGCTACTGCATCGGCCCGTATTTTCTGGACGAGCGCGACGAACTTCTCGACGCTCTTGATGCCGAGGGCGCCGGGACGCTGGTGCATCCGACCCTCGGCGAATTTGTAGTCAAGGCAGGGCAGTGCGCTTCTCAGGAGCGACGTGAACGCGGCGGCTACGTCGAGTTCGAGATGCAGTTCTTTGAGGCGGGCGATGACGACGCCTTCGACGTTCAGGACGACACGCAGGATCAGGTTCGCTCGCAGGCCAGCGCCGCCGGCGACACTGCTGCGACGGCTGGCGATGCCCAGATGGCCAGAGAGAACGATGCCCTGAGTCGGGCGCTTGCAGCAGGTGCCTGAATGAGCTTGCGCCGCGACCAGCCCACACTTGATCTGCTCGGCGCTGTCCTCGACGCGATCCTGTCTTTTTCGGGAGCCGACGACCTCGGCACGATCGGTGCCGACCTTGACGCTGCCGTTGGTGATCTTCGCGCAAACGGGCAGCGGTTGTTGCGCCAGTCCGCGATCAGCGCGCCGCTGTTCAATTGCTTCGACCTCGCCCGTCAGACAGGCATGGCCTTCGACGCCATGGAGCGGCTGCGGACGACGATCGCCGCGCTAGAGACGACCGACGCCCGAGCCGTAGTCATCCAGACGCGCAGCCTCGTGTTCTGCTGCATCCAGGAAACCGTGATCCTGGCTGACACGACCTTCCCGAGCCGGAACGAGATCGAACGCGTCCAGGCACTTGCCACCGCGGCCTTCACAGTCTCGCAGGATGCCACTGCTGAGATCGGCGACTCCGACACCTACCGGGCTCTCGTGAGCCTCCGGGCTATGATGGTCCGGGATCTCACTGATAGATCCCGCCCCTTGCCGCAAATCGTGACCTACGATCTGCCTCGCGGGCTCTCCTCCCTCGTCCTCGCGCAGCGCCTTTACGGCGACGCCGGCCGATCTGACGAGTTGATCGCGGAGAATGCCGTGGTCCACCCGCTTTTCATGCCGCGCGCCGGTCGCGCGCTTTCAGCCTGACCGATGCCGAACCCGAAAGAGGTCGCCTCCATCAAGGTGAACGGCAAAAGCTACCTGAACTGGAAGTCAGTGTCGGTGAACCGCACGTTCGGCGCGGTCGCGAGCATGGCGACGTTCACTGCGGCTTCGCCGGCTGAAGCGGGGGTGCCGACGTGGGACAGCCTCAAGCTGCGCGTGGCCGATCGCGCCACCATCCTGCTCGCTGGCCGCAAGGTCATTGACGGTACGATCTCAGCTCGGCAGCCAGCCTACAACGACAAGGAGCACGGGCTCCAAATCACCGTCACGTCGAAGCTCGCCGACATCATCAACTCGACGGTCGATCACGAGAAGGGCGAGTACAAGAATTACTCGCTGAGCCAGATCGCCGGCGCCGTGCTCAAGCCCTACGGCATCAAGTTCGAGCTGCAGGGTAGCACGGACGGGGCCGAAAAGGCTTTCCCGAAGGTCAACGTACAGGCTGGCGAGACCGTCTTCGCCTTCCTTGAACGCCTCTGTCGCTTCCGGAACGTGTTTCTCCGCGATGACCAGGACGGCAACCTGATTGCCTACCGGTCGGCAAAGCAGACGGGTACGGGCGCCGAACTTGAACTCGGTCGTAACATCAAGGCTGGGTCGCTGCTGATGTGCGACGAGAATGCCCTCAGCAAAATCGACGCGATCGGCCAGCAGCCCGGCAACGACCAGACCAACGGCGACGCGTCCCGGGATGTGAAAGCCACCGCCACGAACACGGCAGTGACTCGCAACCGGCCCTATAGCCTGATCGCTGAGATGCCGGGTGACAAGCGCGATATGCAGATGCGCGCCGACCACGAACTTGCGACGAACTACGTGACGATGCTCTCGGGCAGCTACACCGTGCAGGGCTGGTTCAAGGACAGTGGCACGCTTTGGCTGGAGATGATCGGCAAGACGATCACTGTCCACGACCCTTTCATGTTCCCCGACAACCGCATGGCGTTGGCGATCCAGGGTGTGACCTCAACGCAGGGGCCTGAGGGCACGCTTTCGGTCTTGGACATGTGCCTGCCGGGTCGACTTGGCGGCGGCAATCGGATCGATGCCAGCGGCCCAGGCGGAGTGCCTGGCCTCTACGGGTCCGGCACCGGGCAGGCAGCCTAAGATGCACCGCACGCCTCCGCGCCCCACGCTTGATCGCGTGGCGATGACGCTTTCCCGCGCCATCGTCTCGACGGTCAACGACAGCGAGTTCATGCAGAAGCTCGGCGTCAAGATCCGAGGCACTGAGACCAACACGGATGTGGAGCACTGGCACTCGGCCGGTGTCACGCACTACCCGATGCCGCCGGACGCGAAGGGCGCGGCCGAGATCATCCTCGCCACGCTGACCGGCAACAACTCGCACCCGATTGCCCTTCCGGCAGCTGACCGCCGCTTCCGTCCGAATGGGATGAGGCCTGGCGACACGGCTATAGCCGACGCCAACAAGCAGACCATCCACCTCAACGAGGTGTCGGTGGTGCTGGACAGCCCGAAGCGCTTCGATATGCGCGTCACGGCAGGGCAGGGTGGGGCAAAGGCCAAGAATGCCGGCGCCGATCTCAACTCTGAGAAGAAACCCGCGACCACCATCACCGGCAAGGCCACGGGGACGCTCGCCACTACCTCGACCGACGCCACTACGGTCGTAGGCAAGACGGTCGGTCTGACCGCCGGAACGAAGCCTGAGACGACCGGCAACCACGAACTGAACCAGCAGCTGAAGGGTCTCGCCGCCCAGCTGACCCAGATCAAGGACTCGCACCACGCGCTGTTCGACGTGGTTTCAAAGCTGCGGATGAACATTGAGGGTGTCCTGCCGGCCCTTGTGCCGATCAACGCTGCGGCTCAGGTTACGGCGGCCCTCAGCGGATCGGCGGCAGGCTTGGACGCCATGAAAGCCCTCGCGGAGGGCAAGCTGCAGGACTATTTCCAGAGCGCGGTCAAGAACGCGCTGCAGGATTTTCTCAATCCCTCTCGCCTGCTCAATGCGGCGAGTGTCTTGTCGGGCGGCGTCGAGGGCCTGATCGCTCAGGCTCAGGCGCAGATTACCAGCCTGATCGCGCAAAACCCCGTGGCAGCTCAGGTCGACGGCCTGCTCTCACGGATCGAGGCGCTGGCCGATGCGCCTCTAGCGCCGGACATCGCAGGCGCGGCATCGGCGGTGCTTCAGGCCCAGGTCGATTATCTAGCTCGGCAGAACCCGGTGGTCGGGCAGGTGCAACAGCTGCGCGCTCAGCTTCAGTCGCTGATCAACGGAGCCGGCCCGGGCTTGGGCTTCCTCGCCCCGCAGCAGCGCCTTGTGCAGGGCCTGACCCGGTCGATGCTGTTCAGCAAGAACTGAGGCGTCCGTGGCTGATACCCTCACCGTCCACTCCCGCAACGCAGTGACGCGCGAGTGGCTTCTGACTCCTGTGGATCAGCGCGACCCGACGCTCGACTTGACCGATTGCGTCGTGATCGCCCTTGGCACGGATCGGCTGGCCCGCGACGACGACACTCTGCCGATCATCGGCGACACCAATCGCAGGGGCTGGTGGGGCGACCTTGATGCCTCGGGCATCCGTGACGGCTGGCCGATCGGAACCCGGTTCTGGCTTCTTCAGCGGTCCAAGATCACGGGCCCCGAAGCGCGGCAGGGCAGCACCGTAGCACGCGCTGAGGACTACACCCGTGAGGCGCTGCAGCCCTTCATTCAGAAGGGTGTTGCTTCCCGGCTCAGCGTTGTCGCGGAACGCTCCAGCATCGAGGGCATCACCGTGCGAGCCACGCTCTACCGTGGCCCGCTGCCTTCTATCGAACTCAGGTTCGCGCAGATCTGGGACGGGATCAAGGCATGACGAATGCCGTTTAAGCCACCAAACTCAAGAGGGTGCCGTATGCCTGATCCCCGACCTGAAGGCGGAATGGGCGGCGGCCCGTTTCTGCCGACTCGGCTTCGCGCTTTATTCGCTTGGCGCATCGTTCGAGAAACGGGCGTCTGGGCTTACAGCGAGAACTCAGTGACCGGCCATCGGCAGGCGCGTCGGGTGGGGCTTGGACATCAGCCGTTGGATAAAGATTGGCTGACAGGCCGACGCCTAAGGCCCCCTCCGCGCGATCAGTGGGACGAGGCTCTGCGCAGCTTACGTCTTGATTGCCGCCCTTCGGCACGCGCCGAGAAGCCGCGTATTCGAGTCCCTTACCGCCGCGAGCCTGACGTACGAATGGTAGGTGCAGCAGGCGGTTTGACGCATGCAAGCTGAAATCCGCGATCTCGCTGAGTGGGCCGAGTTGCTTGGCTATCGGTACGCCCGTCTGCGCCAGATTTTAGAATTCCGCCGCAAGCGCGACCACGCGTGCCGCCTTGAGGCGAATGCTAGGCTCGCTCGCATCCTGGCATGGGCTGATAAGCGACAGGTCGCCTAATGCCGCTTACGATCCCCACTCTCGCCGAAACGCGAGCGCTTAGCCGCGACGGTGTCATTGAAGCGCTGCGCGTTGGCGCGCTACCGGGCAATTCGCCAGCCGCGATCCTCGCCGAGGACAATGGCGCGCTCGCCTTTCTGGTGCTGCAGTACATCGCCCGGCAGGCGCAGGAGTACCTGCCGGACCAAGCCGGTGAGCAGATGCTCCAGCGCTGGGCCGACATCTTCCTCCCCGGTGGGCGGAAGGCGGCGACCTACAGCGTGCTCACCGCCACCCTGTCGGGGCCGGCCGGCACAGTCGTGCCTCAGGGCACGCAATTCTCGGCCAGCGGCATCCTGTTTCAGTCCACAGCCGACGTGACGCTGGGGGGCACGAGCGTCCTTACTCCGATTAGCGCGCGCGCACTCACTGCTGGCCTTGTCGGCAACCTACCGGTCGATACCGCCCTATCACTTGTTGCCGCGATCTCTGGTGTCACGGCGTCCGCCACCGTCAGTGCGATCACTAGCTACGGCGTCGATATTGAGAGCGTCGACAGCCTCCGCGATCGAGTGCTGTTCCGGATCCGCAGGCCGCCGATGGGCGGCGATGCTGACGATTACGTGGCCTGGGCGCGCGAGATCCCGGGCGTGACCCGTGCTTGGGCTGCGCCGCACGAGGTGGCGCTCGGCACCGTCACTATCCGGTTCATGATGGACGATCTTCGCGCCGCGATCGGCGGCTACCCAATTCAGGCCGACTGCGATGCGGTGGCGGCCCACATTGCAGCCGTCCGGCCTGTCACCGTCTCAGACATCTATGTGGTCGCTCCAGTCCCGCAGCCGGTGAACCTTGCGATCAGCAACCTGTCCCCGGACACGCCGTCTACTCGGGCAGCGGTTCTGGCAAGCCTGTCGGCCATGATCAAACAGCGCGCCGCGCCGGCCCGGGCCGTCAACGGCAGCCTCGTCCCCGCGCAGACAATCTGGGCAGCTTGGCAGTCGGAGGCGATCTCGGCCGCTGAGGGCGTGGACTACTTCGACCTGTCGGCCACCGACGCGGTGATGTTGAACGGAGGCCGCATGGCGACGCTCGGCTCGGTGACGTTCGGTGCCTGATCAGTTCGTTCGGCGCTCGGCCGACGACTACGCCGAAGGCTTCTCCGATCTGCATCCGACCGGCCCCGCATGGCCGCGGGCGGAGGCGCCGCTTCCAGGCGACGCGACTCAGCGCGGCGATGATGAGGCGCTTTCGGATCTGACCCGTGGCCTCGCGCAGATCTGGGGTGACAAAGTCGACGCCCGCGCGGCCGACCTGCTCTTCATCGAGACGGACCCGCGCCAGACTTACGAACTACTGCCGGATTGGGAGCACGCATTCGGCCTCCCTGACCCGTGCAGCACTGAGGCGCCGAACTTGGCCCTCCGGCGTGAAGCGCTGATCCGCAAGCTGACGTTGCTCGGGCGCCAAGACCCGCTATTCTTCATCGATCTGGCGACCAGCCTTGGATACCAGATCCGTCTCTACGAGTATCGGCCCGTCGTATCGGGCATCACGGTATGCGGAGAGACCCGCTCAAACGCGACGCTGTCCTACAGCTACGCGCGCTGCGGCATCGCCGTGGCGGGAAGAGACCATCTTTGCGAAATCTCGCAGACCGGCGGCGATGACTGGGTCTGGCGCCTCGGCGCGCCGAACATTCGCTTCATCTGGCGCATCTCCGTCCTGAACACGAGCCTGCGCTGGCTGCGCGCGGGTATCGGCGAATGCGGCGTCGATCACCACTGCGAGTTCGGCCTCGCGACCGACCTCGAATGCCTCATCCGGCGCTTGGCTCCAGGCCACACCGCCGTTCTCTTCGACTACTCTCAGGTGGCGATCGGCAATGCTTAGGCTTCCTCCGTTCGACAAAATCGGCGCTTCGCCGACGCCCGATTTCACCAATGCCGACCCTACAAACGGTGTGGCGGGTTCGATCGTCAACGGGCAAGTGTTCAATCAGCTTCAGCACGAGGCTGAGAACCTTATGCTGCTGGCCGGCGTGACGCCGGATGGTAGCAACTTGTTCCAGTGGACCCAGGCCGTTTCTCGCGGGGGCATCTGGGTCGATGAACTGACTGGGACCGGCGATCTAGCGGTAGCGACTTTGGACGCTGTTTTGCCGGCCCTTCTCCGCGGTATGCGGATTGGTGCCGTCGCCACGGCAACCAACACGGTCACGAACCCCAAACTGCGGGTGATGAACCTCGGTTCGACGGGTGCTTACGTCGATTATCCGATCCTTAAGGATGACGGGTCGGTTCCGCCTGTCGGCTTCATCAAGGCCGGACGCCGATACCGCTATGAAGCCGATGGCGCGGGGGGCGTGACGCTTCTGAGCGGTCTAACGCTGTCCGATGTCGCCACCAGTGGTCAGTTCCCGGTCATCCTCCAGTCGCCGACCCTCTACGTCCGCACGGACGGCAACGACGCCAACGACGGCTCGGCCAACACTTCGGCCAAAGCGTTCGCCACGATTGGCGCGGCGGCTGCCTACGGGAAAGCCCGCTACTACCTTGCGGGTGTCGCGCTCACCATCCGGCTGGGCATCGCCGGCACCTACGCGTTCCCGGGCAACGTCGATTGCGGCGGCGGTTCGATCAACATCATCGGCGATGTCACCAGCCAGGGCAGCTACATCGTTCAGGGCTCCGGTCCGTCGGGCGGAGCGTCCGCCCTCATCGCCTCGGTTAACGGCTCGCTGAACATCAGCGGTCTGACCATCACCAACACAGGGACGATTAACTCCTGCGTGGCGGCCGCAGGCGCAGGCTCGCTATCCATCGCGAACGTCACGCTGGGCACAACGGTCAACGGCTCGCCCTCGCTCGTCGCGGCCTATGCCGGCGGCAACGTCACGATCGGCGGCGGCTGCGTATTCGCAGGCAGCGCTGGCGCGGCGATGTTCGCTTCCTCGGCCTACATCACGATGGCCGGCAACATCGGGCTGGCGAACAACCCGAACTACACGACCGGCTTCTGCGTGGCGACTGGCGGCGGCGTCTGGAGCCTGAGCGGATCCTTCGGGTTCACCAGCGCTACTGCGACCGGACCACGGTACTTCGTCACGACGAACGGTATCATCAATACGAACGGAAGCGGCGCGGGGTTCTTCCCCGGGAGTGCGGCCGGATCAACTGCGACAGGAGGCCAGTATGTCTAAGCCGTTCAACCCGAGCGACTGGTATTGGCTCAAGCCCGACAGCGCGTCGGTCTACAGTTCCCGGGCGCAGACGATAATTGCCACGTCCGACGATGCGTTCGTGGCATGGTCGGCGGACGGATCGCAGCCGACGTTGTGGCCCAGGGATGAAGACGGGTCACAGACTGATGCCGCCCTGAACGACGTGCTCGCTTCCTATGGCATGGCGATGGCTGGCTTCACCGCCGTGCCGACCAGCGTGACGAGCGCGCAGGCCAAGATCCAGCTTCGTCGTGCCGGTCTTCGCGATCAGGTCGATGCCGCCATCCAAGCCGCCGGGGGCGAGGTTCTTGACTGGTTCACAGATGCCCGTGTCTGGGAGCGCAGCAACCCCAATGTCGCTGCCATCGGCGCCGGGCTGAAGCTGGGAGATGCCGACATCGACGGGCTGTTCATCGCGGCTTCAAAGATCGCGGCCTGATCCCTCGTGACCCAAATCCTCAACCTGCCCCTTCTCAAGTTCGCGATGTCCATTGCGAACAATGAAGATTGGACCGACGCATGGGCCTACGTCGATGAGGCGGGCGACCCGCTTTCTCTGGCTGGCATCACGCTCACGATGATGCTGCGGGAGCGCGCCGAATATCCTACCGCTCAAGTCATCGCATCCAGCGTTTCCGGATCAATCAACGGTCTGCCTCAAAACGGCTCGATCACCTCAGGTGGTGACGGACTGAACGTGGTGGCCCTGGCCATCCCGCGGGCAACTGTCTCTCGGCTGGCGCCTGGTGACTACATCTTCGAGGTCCAGGCGGCAGGCGAAGGCGTATTCCGGAATATCGCGACCGGTCCGGTGACGGTCCAGTCCGGGGTCGTGCGATGATCACTAGCGACATCATGGTCCTGCGACCTGCCGCTCAGAATGTCCCGCCTGGCGTATCGCTACCGGCCGGGCCGCGAGGGCTGCCGGGACCGACCGGGCTACCGGGGCCGCCGGGTGAGACCCAAGACATTTCAGGCAAGCTCGATGCGACCGTGGCTGCACTGCTGCTGCTCCTGGACGGCCTTCCAATTCTTCCTGCCAGCCCTTCAGCCTATCCCGCCGCCGGGGGGCTCTTCCGTGACGCTGATGCCAACGGCTACCGCCTCGTCCGCATCCTCCCTGCGAGCTGACATGAACCGCGCTGTTTTTCTTGCGCTTCTGGCGCTCATCACAGTTCCGGCTGCGGCCCTTGATCGGGGTCCGCCTGCTCAGCGATCTGGGCCGATCACCGTCACTGGTTCTGGTGTATCGACGATTCCCGTCTTGGCAGTTCCCGGCGGCCAGGCCCTGAGCATCCAGCCGACCGCCAACCCGTTCAACGCGCTGACCTCTTTCGCTCTCAACGGGATCACGGTCTCAGAGACAACGCCCGAATTTTTCCATCAGGCGAACTGCTACTCGACCAAGGGCGGCACCAACTCTGGGGCGACGGAATATCTCGGGTCCAAGATCTGCGGGTTCATCGGCATGGCCGCTGCCCCAGGAAGCGGCCCGGCCGGCGCTCTCAACACGGTCCTGTCGCTAGGCCCTGGACCGATCAATCACCACGCCATCAATATCGAAGCCGACACCAACAACGTCAGCCAGCACTTCTCGGATGGCAACCTGACCGGCGGCGCTGGTGATACGCCCATCGCTGCCGACATTTACCTCTCGGGCGCGACCGACAGCAACCGCTATCGCCTCTCCGGCGCGATCCTTGTCAATGGAGCTGCTGGCGGCCATGCCCTCAACCGAGGCTTGGCCTTCTACAACGGCACCGTGAACAAGAACGTCATCGAAGACACGATGACGGCGGGCGGGGCCGGCTATCTCATGTCGGGGTCAAAGGGCATCGGCATCGACATGGGCGCGATGACGCCCACGACTGGCTTCGCAGTCCGCCTGCCGAACAACGCCATCCTCGGTGCCTACAACGCGGCAGGAACCTCGACGCTACAGGTTCTGAAGGTAAACCCTTCTAACATCGTCGAGATCGCTGCGGGCAGCACGTCCTCCTTCCCGATGTCTGCGAATTCTGCGCTCCAAGTCCGCGGCCCAATCTCGTCGGTGGACGGCGTCAGCTTGACAAGTAGCACCTCGGACGGAGCGACAGCTAAGCCACTGGAACTGCTTGGGTCCTCGGTTCAGGTTACGGCACCTTTGATCCTTGCTGGCAGCGCAAAGCTTGCGGGTCTCACGGTATCCAGTCTGCCGACATGCAACACGGCTGCCAAAGGCACGATGTACTACGTCACCGACGCCACGAGCCCGACCTACAACGGGGCTCTGACGGGCGGCGGGGCGGTTGCCGTGCCCGCGTTCTGCAACGGCAGCGCCTGGACCGCCCACTAGCGCCCACCGCCGTATCTCACCCTCCACTCTCTCACCCTGCTCGCCGGGAGCCTGACGCATGGCGACGCGCCCTTGGGTTCCGACCGACTACGCCACGACGAGCACCGTCCCGAACGCGCTCGCGGCGTGGCACGATCCGTCGAACGCCAACAGCATCACCCAGGTTGCGGGCTCGCCACCGACTGTTTCAAAGGATGCAGACCTAGGGCCGAACGGCTTCGACGAGCTTCAAATCTCCTCGGGCAATGCCCCGCAGTTCACGGCCAGCAGCCTGAACGGGCTTGCGACCGAGCACTTCGGCAACGGCACCTTCCGGCGGTTTTCGTCAACCCTGCCGGGCAATGCGCCAATCCGTTCGTTCGTCTGTCTGGTCAGCTATGCGGGCGCCGGCACTTCCACCATCTACGGCGCCTCCGTCTCCGGCGGCCTGCAGTGGCGTATCGACGGTGGTACGCCGCAGCTTCTGAAGCAGGGTGTGGCCCTGATCGGCCAGGGTACGGGCGGGGCCGTTCCATCGGGCGGCGCGTGGTCGATCGTCACTGCATCCTACAACCAATCCACCGGCGCATGGAGCTTCCGGGTCAACGGTTCGGCGGCGGGCAGCGGCACCAGCGTCCAAAGTCTCGTCTCGTCGACAACGATCGTCGCCCTCAACACCGCGACCGGCGGCGAGGGCTGGGGTCGCCCGATCGCCGAGCGCATCGGCCTCAACTCCGATGCTGTCGCCGACCTTCAGTACGCTGAAGGTTACATCGCCTGGAAATGGGGTCAGCAGGGGAGCCTGCCCGCTAACCACCCCTACGCGGCAGCCGCTCCGACCGTCACGACGGCCGACACGGGTGTCTCCGGCGCCTTGGCATCAACGGAAGCGCTTGATACCGCTTCTGTCACGGGGACGATCGCTACATCAGGCGTAGTGGCGGTGACCGAGTCGCAGGATAGCGCGGCTTTTGCCAGTTCGGCTGCGATTTCCGGCTCGCTGGCCTCGACTGAGGCGCGCGATGCCGCTTCGGTCTCCGGGTCAATCACAACTTCTGCGGCCTTGGCGACGACCGAGGCGAGTGACACGGCCGCGGCGACCGGTTCCGTGGCCATTACTGCAGCCCTGGCGGTCACCGAGGACCCAGACACCGCCAACATCGCTGCGCAGGCGACCACGAACGCGGCGCTCGCCGCATCGGAGCCCGGCGATGCAGCCGCCGTCACGGGCGCTACCGCAACGTTTGGCGCGCTCGTCGCCACAGAAGCCCCAGATACTGCCAGCCTTTCAGCAGGCGCGGCGATTTCTGGAAGCATGGCTGCTACCGAGGCCGCGGACGCGGCGGCAGTCGCTGGCCAGACATCAACGCAGGCTGCGCTCTCAGCGAATGAGGCACCTGATACCGCCACTATCACCGCGGCGGCGACCAATCCGGCCAGTCTCAGTTCTACGGAAGCGCGCGATACTGCGGTCCTTGCTGGCCAGACCTCGACATCCGCCACGCTGGCGGCAACCGAGGCTCCGGACGCCGCCAACTTCTCGGCCGGCGCCGCAATCTCTGCCAGCCTCACCGCAACGGAGCCGGTAGACAGCGCGACGGTCTCGGGTCAGACCTCGACCAGCGCAACGCTGGCAGCAACAGAGGCTCCTGACGCAGCCGCCTTCGTTCAGAACGTCGGCCCCCCGATCTCGGCTACGCTGGCTGCAACGGAGGCTACCGACACCGTCGCGGCTTCCGGCAACGTCAGCACCAGCGCGACGCTGGCAACGAGCGAAGTAGCCGACGCAGCGGCGATCACTGCCACGAGCCGAACGCTCGGCACGTTTTCTGGCACCGAGGCGTCGGACGCTGCCTCAGTTCTGGGTTCAACCCAGACTGGCGCTGTTCTCGCGGCGACAGAAGCCCGGGATCAGGCCAGCGCCGCCGGCAATACCTCAACCAGCGCGACGCTCGTCGCTTCCGAGGCACGCGATACCGCACAGGTCTCGGTCTACGCCGCCACCATGGCGGTGCTGGCCGCGTCCGAGCCAATCGATGTCGGCGCCTTCGTTGGCTATTCCGGCACGCTGGCGCCCATCACAGGGCAGGTCGCGGCGACCGAGTCTCCTGATGCCTCACACGTGCTCGCGCGCCTCTACGCCCGTCCTGACGTGATCCTGCCGGGCATCCTGCCTGAGCGCATCGTCATGGCCGGCTCGCTTCCCCCAACGGTCGTCCTGACCGGCCGCCTACCGCACTAGGAGCACCCTATGCCCGTGAACTACCCGGCTACCGTGGCGACGCCGCGGCTTCAGGTCATGGCCGATCTCGTGGCCGGAAAGACCATCGCTGCGGCGACCGGCACCGCCACGGCGGGCTCGCTCGTCATCGGCACCTCGGCGCTCTCCGGCGCAACCGGTGTGTTGGCTACGATCGCCCTTCCGACGACGGCGTTCACGGTCAGCGGCAAGGTCGCGACCCTTCAAGGTGTGCCGCTCAGCGCCACTGCTTCGGCGACCGGAACGGCAGCCCTCGCGGAACTGCGCAACAACTCCGGCACCGTGATCGCATCGGGCCTGACTGTCGGCACCACCGGGACCGACATCGTGCTCGGCAGCACGGCGATTTCGAGCGGGCAGCAGGTCTCCATTACGAGCGGCACGATCACGGCTCCGTAGTTAGGGCGAGGCCATGGCTCTCATCACGAACACGGCAACGGTCTCCTTCCCGTGCGGCAACGCGCGGGCTTGGGAGATCCCGGTCACGAGCGCCGGTGGCTTTCCCGCGGACCTGACGGGCTGGGCCGCAGAATGGACGCTGGGCATCCCCGAGAACCCGGTTTCGCTGGGGCTCGGTATCGGATCCTACGTCGCTCCGCAGATCTTCGTGCTGAAAGCGACCGGCGCCAACCTCGACATCGTCACGATCAATGGCGCTTCGAGCCTCCGGTTTGATCTGGCCTATGCCGACACGATCGGCCTGACGCCTCGGCCGTACTGGCAAGAGGCCGTCGTCATTGACCCGCAGGGCAACCCCTACACGGTCAGGGAGGGCAAGGTGAACCTGACGCCGTCTTTGCGTGCGCTCCACCTGAGCGCCGCGGATCCGATCCCGCTGTCTCTCCCGGCAGAGGATAGCTTTGCGGTCTGGCAGGGCGACGACACCCCGCCGAAAGTGTGGAGCTTCGGACCAGCCGGTGCGCCTACCGATCTCACCGGCTCGGCCTTCATGCTGACCGTGACAGGGGCGGCTACGATCATCTCGGTTCTGTCCGGCGACCCGGGCAGCGCGCTCTCGATCGACATCCCGACCGGCACGGTGTCGTGGAACTACACCAAGGTTCAGAGCCTCGGCATTCCCGGCAACGGGGCGACCTATCAGCTCCACCGTCTCATCGCTGGTACGACCCAGCTTTGGGCGCACGGCAGCGTGGCTGGGCTGCCCCCGTGACCGGCGGCCCGTTCCGGACGCCTGTGGTTCGCGTTCCTGCGCCGGTCTCGGTGCCGGTCGTGCGCGTGCCGGCGCCGACCATGCCAGCGGTGGTGCGCAGCCAGTCGCTGGGGCCGATCGGTCCGGCGGGAGGCGCCGGCCCCCAAGGCGCCCCGGGCGACTATGGCGCCATCCGCTACGACGAGGTCAACGCGACCCCGTTCAGCCTGACGCCCGGCGTCCCGGCCCCATTCACGCTGGCCGCACCGGTCACCAACACCGACAGCCTCAGAGGGCCGTTCGCCAGCTTCATCTTCCTGTCCTCGGATGGCCGAACCCTCCACGCCAGAGCCAACGGTGACGTCTACCTCATCCGGGCCAGGCTGGCGGTGGTTTCATCCATCGCGGGCGGATCGTTCTCAACGGACCTCGTCATCCCGGGCGTGAGCGCGACCAGTTCGACCCGGCCCCGCAGCTTGCTCAAGCAGGCCGGCGCTGTCGAGATCGTGGACGAACTGTTCGAGGCGTTCCCCGGGGCGGGCTTCGTGAACAACGGGGCCACGCTGATGCTGACCTCCAGCGTGCCCGTCATCGTCACGCCTCAGACCCTGTTCGTGAAGCCCCTGACAGCGGTCTAGCCCATGCCCGTCGTCTTCTTCGACACGAATGCCCTGTACATCGAGGGCTATCGGGACTCGTTCGTCGCCGGCAGCCTCGCCGCAGATTACACGCCCATCGGCGTAGGCGTGCGCGTTCTCCACGGGACCGACTACCTCGTCAACGACGCGTGGCAGAACTACACGCGATCGGGAGGCGGCACCTTTGCCTCACCCGACGACCTGATGGCTTACCTGACCGCGCAATTTGCGATGCGCAGGCCCGTGGGCGAGACCTTCGGCGTTCCGGCAGTAGCGGGCGCGGATCTCATCCAAGGCCAGCCAGTGGCCGTTTCTCGCGCTTCAGGACAGCTTCTGCCGGCAAGGGCGGACACCTACACCCTAGCGTTCGTGGCCGGGGTGGCTCCCGCCGATACGACGCAGGGATTTGCGACCCAACCCGCGCACGGGGCAATTACCCTTCCGGACTGGTCGGCGATGACGGGCTCGGCCGCACTCTCGGCTGGACAGCTCTACTTCGTCGGCCCGGGCGGCGGCCTGACCACGACGCCCCGCCTCGACATCGCATGCGTCGCCCGCGTCGGTCTCGCGACGACGCCCCAGACCCTCGTGGTTGAGCCCTCCACCCCGATCATTCTCTGAGGAGATCAGCATGGTTCAGCGCAAGCCCCTCGTCCTCGGCGACGATGGCCTCCCGCAGCAGCTTCAGTCCGGGGACACGATCTCCGCGCCGATGAATGCGCCGTCGCTGCGTAGCGCCACCAACGGCGAAACCTCGACCGCGCTTCCGTTCGGGACGCCGGTCTACGCCTCGTCCGGCACGGCGGTGAAGCGCGGCCAGGCCAACGCCAAGGCCACGTCCAAGCTGGTCGGGCTGGTCTACGACGCCTCCATCGCGGCCGGGGCCAACGGCAGCATCGCGCAGGGCGGGATCCTGACGGGCTCCACTGCGCAGTGGGATGCGGTTGCCGGCACGACGGGCGGCCTGGCTGTCGGGGCGTTCTACTTTCTCGACGCAACCAACCCCGGCAAACTGACGGCGACGGCCCCGACCACATCCGGTCTGGTGAATGTCTGCGTCGGCTCGGCTCTGTCCTCGACCGAGCTTGAGGTCGACATCGAACTTCCGATCCTGCTGTAGGGTGGTGATCCATGGCCGTCCGCAAGCCGGTCGTCATCGGATCTGATGGGCTCCCGCAGCAGCTTCAGGCGGGGGACACCCTGCCGAGCCACGCCAAGTTCACCGGTACGACGACCACGGCGTTCGCGATCAGCCTCGGCGCCACTCAGACGATGGTGCTGACCGTCGCTCCAGTCATCACGGGTGACGTTCTCGCCGCCGGGGAGGACATCTCCCTACAGCCGAATGGCGCCCTTCCGCAAGGCATCAACATGGCCTGGTATTTCGTGTCGGGTCAGAACCAAGTCTCAATCGGCTTCACCTCGTCGTCGCTCATCAACGTAGCGCAGTCGATCTCGTGGCGGGTGACGGCTCAGCGGTGAGGCTTCGTGTCGAAGCTGATGACATAGGGGCCCTCGGGCTCGGCCGGCTTGGTGATCGTGTAGGACGGCCGCGCTTCAATCTCTTCCGCCTGCCGCCGCATCAGCTCAACGTAGCCCCACGCCGTTTTCGGGACGACCTCCATTCGGGCGCTGAGGCGCAAAGCCTTCTCAGCCTCGGTCTGCGGGTGAGCGATCACCTCAAAATGGGCCTCGAAGCTCGACAGGTGGGCGACAATCTTCTGCCGAGACTCTTCGGTGTTCGGGGTCAAACCCTGCCCCATGATGAACTCGTAGATCTCGCTGGCAACTGCCTCTCGCAGTTCGTCGGTGGTCATGTCGCAGAAGTCGGTCATAGCCACCACTCGTCCTGCAGCCTCGCCAAGTTCCACCCGAGCAGCATCGTCGATACGGTCAGAACGCAGATCTGAAGCGCGATCATTTCTGATCCTCCGGTGTGCTGAAGGCTAGCACGCCGCGCGTCTCTGCGCACACCTCTCCCCACCCCAGGAATACCGATGCCGGATCTCTTCACCGCGAAGACGATGATCCTCGGCCCGCGCTTCATGCACGACGTGGGCTGTCAGGATTTTCAGTCGGCCGGATGCTTCGGCAACCTGGGCTTGGAGAGCGGAGGCTACCTCTATCTCCAAGAGATAGGGCACCACCACGGCCACGGCGGCTGGGGCCTCGGCATGTGGACCGGCGCCCGCCGTACTGCGATGCTGAACTGGTGCGCTGCGCACAAGTTCTCGCCGTCGTCCGACGAAGGCAACTACGGTTTCCTGCTCCACGAACTCCAGACGACCGAGGCCGGAGCGCTTGCCGCGCTGAAGCGCGCTCGGACGCTTGAGGAAGCCACCTCTGTCTTCATGAGCCGGTTTGAGCGGCCGGGGAAGCCGAACCTGCGCGGGCGCCTCGCCTACGCGCGGAAGGCGCTGACGGCCATTCGGATGGGCCTTGGCTCACATCAGGCGGGCTTGGCAAAGGCCGCTGCGCCCACCCCGGCCCCGCCCCCACGCGCTCGCCGCAAGCCCATCGCCGACAAGCACAGAGGGCATCACTGATGGCCGAGATGTCCGTTTCCGACATTCAGCGGGCGCTGATCGCGCGCGGGTACGAGATCGGCAAAGTCGATGGAGACGCCGGACCAAAGACGATCAAGGCGCTTCGGGCTTTCCAGAAGGTCGCCGGCCTCGTGCCGGACGGAATAGCCGGTCCCAAGACTGTTGCCGTCCTCCAAGCCAACGATATCAGCCAGCGGCGCACCGCCACCGATCAGCCAGCTTGGCTGACACTCGCGGTCGCCGAACTTGGCACCGAGGAAGGCGCCGGCAAGAAGAACAACCCGAAGGTCGTCGCCTACTACAAGGATGCCGGCTTCCCGGGCATCAAGAACGATGCCGTGGCGTGGTGTGCGGCCTTCTGCAACGCCATGCTGCATCGGGCCGGGCAGAAGACCTCGGGCAGTCTAGCAGCTAGATCATTCGAGAGCTGGGGCGTTGGATTAAAAGCCCCTGTTCTCGGCTGCATCGCCACGAAGAAGCGCGGCACCGGATGGCAGGGGCACTGCTTTTTCGTCACTGGTGCCAACAAGACCGAGGTCTTCGGCATCGGCGGCAACCATTCCGACGAGGTGTCAACCGCCTCGTTCAAGCGCTCCGAGATCACCGCCTACCGCTGGCCCTCCGGTGTTCCGATCCCGACACAGCCGAACCTGCCGACGACGATCGCGGGGGCGAAGAGCGGCGTCAAGGAAAGCTGATGGGCGGCTTCAACCACCCCGGCTGGCCCCGCGCCTACGCCATCCTTCTCGCAGTGACCGTCACGTTCGCGATCCTGCTGCTGATCGCTCCGAATGGTGGGAGGTAATTATGGCAGAGAAGCCAGAACCCCTGAAGCCGGTTAGGCCGCCTCGGACTGCCAAAGAGCGAGCCCAATGGGGGCGCATGAAGCCGCCGGTCTACGAAGATGGGCTCGGCAGGAAGGTCGGCGGGTGGCTCGCAGGCCTGCTGACGATTTGGAAGCGATGACCCTGCTCAGACATGTTGAAGGCCCGACACTTTAGCGAGCGCCGGGCCTTCATGGCAGGGGCGGCAGACGCGCTAACGCTGGCCTATCCCAAAAACCATCACCTTCAATTCCGGACCGACTAAGACGAGAACCAGAAGCGACAGCCCCACACCTCTTTGCATATCACCATTAAAGTCACATGCAAATCTTATGGGCTAAAACTTGGCTGGCACGGCAGGAGTCGAACCTGCGACCCGTCGATTAGAAAGCGACTGCTCTATCCGGCTGAGCTACGCACCATAAGATCAGAGCGGCCGAGGTGGGCTGGGGTGATCAGGTCCCATGTTCCCTCGCACTCGCACCCGCGATTAAGCGCGCCGCACTGACCTCCCGAACATAGCATTCAGCCCATTGAGCACAAGCGGGCTTGCGTAAGCCGAAACCGGCTTCTGTTTTACATAAAACGTGAGTTGAGGTTGCCGGTCTTTCCCGGCTGTCAGACCTTCTGCAACCCAGCAGTATCCGGCTCCTAACGGAGACGGGCGGACTCGAACCAACCACAGCTTGCCTCCGGTCAATCGGCAAACCGAGGCCCGAACATAGCATTCCCGAGCCGGCCGGGCCAGCCCCTATGCTCGAGAGAATGGCCGAGGAAATCGGCCTCCCGCCTAATTCGATCAAGCACTTAGGCATCTTTTAGCCTCGAGAGGAAATCACCCATGTCCCGCACATTCGTTCGGGCGCTGGCGCTTGGCTGCGTCGGCGTCGCTCTCTCCGCGTGCAACCTGACGGCCTCTCAGGGCCAGATCGATGCCGGCCTCGGCGCTGGCGTGACCACGCCTTCCGGCCTCTCCGGCATCGGCCTCAGCCCTGCGCAGGTGACCAAGATCACCACCGTCATCAACGACGTCCGCACGGCGACCAAGACCGCCTGCGGCTTCCTCCCGACCGTGACCTCGGTGACCAACATCATCGTGGCGCTCAACCCGGACGTGGCCTCCGTCACCGTGCCGGTGAGCCAGGTGGCGAGCTACGCCTGCGCGGCCCTGAACAAGACGGCGCCGACCTCCTACACGGCCGGCGAAGCGCCTGAGAAGCCTGCCAAGAAGCCCTCGGCCAAGCCCGCAGAGCCGAAGGTCGGCGATGTCGTCACCGGCACGATCATCGTGAACGGCGTGCCCGTCGCGGTGACCGGCACCAAGACGAAGTGAGGCCCGCCATGGCTCGGAAATACCAGATCGCGTTGCCCTACCGGACCTCGTTCTGGGACAGCGCGAAGATCCGCATTGGCCTCGGCAGACCCGAGGTCCAGGCCGCGCTGAAGCGCCTGCCACCAGCGCTGGTCGCCAAGCTGCAGAGCGTCAGCCCGGCCCATCCCGTGGAGTTCAGCAAGGCCGACTTCGACGGCATTCCCGATGACCTCTGGGCGCAGCTCGCGCCGCACCTAGGCTGAGAGGACCACATGACCCTAGACCCGCAGACCATCTCGGCCATTCGCATCCTCCTCATGGTGGGCGGCACGTGGCTTGGCAATCACGGCTACGGCAATGCGAAGGACTTCGCGACGCTCTCCGACCCGGCGGTGCTTGAGGCCCTGCTTGGCCTAGCGCTCACAGTCGGCGGCAGCGTCTGGTCCTTGGCCTCTCGTACCCGCCTAGGCGTCCTGAAGTCGGCGTCCAAGGTGCTGGGCGATGGCGGGACCATCGTCACCGATCCGGACACGGCCTCAAAGCTCCCCAAGAACGTCGTGGGGTCGCTGGCAGAAGCGACCAACACGCCCGGATCCGCCATTCGCTAACCCATCAGCCGCCGTCGCCCGGCGAAAGGCGATGCAGCGTGGTCCGACCGCAAAGCCTGGCAGCGGACGGCCGGACCACTGACCATCCACCAACGCGAAAGGACCGCGCTAGCGATGGCTGAGCCCTTCCTGTGTCAAAACACCCGCCGACTGCAAGCTTGACGGATGGAACACATTTTCACCGCCGTAGCCGCCGAGGTCCCGACCGGCCTTCCGACTGGCCTGCCCCCAGGGGTCGCAGAAGCGGCGGTAAAAATCGCCAGCACCGATGGCATCTTGGGGCCGATCGTAGTGGTCCTAGGCTTCGCTATCGTGGCGATGTGGTGGGAAATGCGGCGGCAAAAAATGAAGGCTGAAGCCGACCGAGAGGCCACGCAGAAGGCCCACGACGAAGACCGCGACGACTGGCAGCGCCAGTTGCAATCAGAGCGGGACAAGCGCGTGGATGAACTCCGTAACGTCATCACAGCGCTGAACAATTCGACCGCCACCATGAGCGTCTTCGCGCAGACGCAGGCGGATCGGACATCCACCCTTCAGGAACTCGCCAGCAAGCAGGACCGGGTGTCGATTGCGGCCGGGAACAATTCTGAAATGTTGGACCGGAACCTTCGGGAGTTCCAGATCCGCATTGGGGAACTTTCGTCCCTCATCCGCAGCTTCATCGGCAACGCGCACCTACCGAATAACGGAGGTGGCTGATGGGTTTCCGAGCCATGCTCGACGCTTTCCGCAATCACACTCCTCTGCGCCGTCCAGAACGTCGGCGCCTTCAGCCCAGTGCTGCCAGCATAAAAGTTGAGGCGGATCTATCCGAGAACCGAGCTAAGGCCATGGACGCCAACAATCGTGCCTCCATGGGCGTTGTACTAGACGCGACACGGGCAATGGCAACCGAGGCCCGCATCCGCTTGATGCTTGGCGGGATGATCGGTGAGACCGACAGAGGCAAGGCTCACGATGATCGGCATTAAGCGTTTTTTGTCCAACCGGCTGACATGGGTGTCGGCTGGCTACCTCGTTATCTTCCACACCATCGCTCGCCTCACCCCGGATGCCACACTCGCCGAGGGCGCCAGGACGACAGTGGTGGCACTCGCGTTCATGGGGCTGATCGTTTACGCGAGCGTCGCCGTGCGCGCCTATCAGGCCGACCGCTGGCCTAATCCGCCGCTCCTGGCAGCCTTAGCGAACTGCCTGATCATGGCCGGTTTGGCGTTCGGCGGCCTGTTTCAGATCCTGTGGCGCTTATCCGACTTCGACACCGCCTTGGTGCAAAACGCTTTCTACAGCTTCTTCGTGACGCTGATCGCGGTCGGTCTCTTCATTCTGATCACGACGCCCAACCTGTTCGGGAAGGACGTTCCGGGATGGTCACAGATCCGTCTCGGCCTCGCATGGTCTATCGTGGTCCTCGTGATCGTCGGTCTGACCTACGCGTCCCCGGATTTGCGCTGGCTAGCCGAGGCGGTGAAGCCGACGCTGATCAATCCAGGCTGGCTATCTATTTTTTAACGATGCATCACGCCTGTCCCCCTGATCTCGGCATGGTCGTGATGTGGTCCTGTCTCGCAATGGGGGTCGGGCTCGTCATCGGGAACCTGACGAAGCTCTAGCCTCTCTCACATCGCTGTCGTTCTACCCAACCGCCCGGCCCAGCCGAGGCGGTTTCTTAATTTTTGCGGGGGGCAGCGTCGCTATCTCATCGCAACTGCTCACCCGGCGGCTTTCATCTGGCGTACAAGCTCGACACGGCGGCCTCAATTATACGGTCGGCCTCTGCCCTCTTTGCATCAATGTCAGTTACGACGCGCCACGGAAGCGTCGAGTGCGCTTTTCTGATGGCTCCTTTCACACTCGGCTTCGTTTCGACCCATATATCCATGCCGCCATTGGTGATTTGGTGTATTAAAGCGACGCCTTTTTCTTTGTATTTTGCCTGAGCATTCTTCATATATATGGCGTATCTGTCTGAAAAGTCCGCACTCTCGTAATTCATGTGCCTGCCTGTGGTATCTGACATTCGGAATTCCTCGTCTGATATCACGGCTTATTCGCGGCGCGAATAGCAGTCATGGCACAGGCTCAAGCTTACTTCCGGATCTCGTCCATCCCGATCTCGCGGACGATCTCGCGCCCGGCTTCGGTCAAGAACCAGTACGCCGCCCGCCCGAGCCGGCCCCCGTTCCGCCGGGTGACAAGCCCCTGCGCCTCCAGCACCGGCATCACGCTTGGATAGGCCCCGCCCCGCAATCCCTGTGGGTTCGCTGCACAGGCGCGGAGAGCGTCGAGTCGGCGCTTGGCGACGGCTGGGGTGACGGGCGGCATGGCAGCCGTCTACCGCGGGCGGGGAGGGGCGTGAAGGCGGATGCCGCCTCTGCGCTATCGCCGCTCAATGACAACCGGCGGCGCCCATAGTTTACGGCTTCGTGCGGCGGCGCGACGTGGGGGATCTCGTTCCTTCTCCGCTCTGCGCAGGATCTCTGCGAACGCATCTGCAAGTCTCATGGCCGCTGCCCCTGCTTCCCTACTCGGCTGTCGAAAGCGACGGGTCGCGGAGCTGTCCGTCCACGATCAGGCCAGTTCGTTCCATCGAGGCGTACAGCTCTGCCGCCATCCGCTCGGGAGTGACGTTCGGATCGATCCCGCGCTCAATGTGGATGTGGTCTACCTTCACGGCGCCGTCGAACAGAACGGCCGCCAGCCGGTCAAAATGTGGGGTATTACTCACGAGTTCGGTTCCTTTCCCCGTGATCGAACTCAGCCCTTCTGCTTGTCCCGGATTCCGAACCGGTGTGAAATGCGGCCGATCGGATACCTCTCGACGGCATCGCACATCTTGTCTAAAGCGTCGGGACCATCAAAGAACGGGCGCTTTTTGCGCTCCTCTTCTTCCCGTTCACGCAGCTTTCGATACTGTTCGGCGTTCAAAAGTCCCATCAAAACCTCCGTTCGATCTCTTTCCCCTCCGCGCTGTTCAGACCACGCGACGCGGCCAGCGCGGGTAGTGCCGCGAGTTATCGATCGGGGCCGGTGGGTCGATTTTCCGGAGGAGGTAGCTGCGGCTGTCAGTGCAGTACCAGCGCATGTACCGGACGAAGGATAGGAACGGCCGGCTGTGCTTGTGCGGCTGCTTGACCGCTGACCGCAGGGGCCACTCCCTAGAAACCCATGCCCGTTCGCTCATCGTGCTTTCCCCTGTTCGACGGAGTTCCCGTCTGCCCTCTCCCCCGTTCCCCGCGATCCGCTGCGCACGGGGAGGGGCTACAGCTTGAACCGACCGCCCGGGTTGCGTAGCCCCGCCCGAAGGCGCTTTCGCGTCTCATCGGCGTCGCGCTGGATTTCAGCCGCACGGCGGGCTAGTTCGCGCTGGTCGTCGTCGACCACCCCAGCCCGATCATTTCGACCCATCCGATAGCCGTGCTCATAGGCTACGCTGGCGAGGTCGGGCATCTTGGCGCCGCCGAACGAGGCGCGATACCCGGCCAGCATATCGTCGGACTGCTCTGGTGTTGGGTTGAGTGGATCGAACGGTGGTTGATTTGTCATCCCTGCCATCCCTTCCGCCGCGCAGCCGCCCGAAGCACCTCCTTGGCCGGCTCGTACTTCCTGAGCAGGCGGACGCGGGTCTCTTCCGGCAACAAGGCCAGGCGCTCGGGGTCGCTGTTGTCCTCAACATCGGCGAGCTTCACGAGGATGGCGGGCAGACCGGCAACGTCCACGAGCCGCTGGATCCATTCGACATACGCCCCGGACGTGTCTGGCCTTGTCAGGTCCAACACGGCGTCGATCACTGCCGCGCTGAACCCCTCATCTCGAAGATTGCGGGCGCCGACCCATGTGTCCTCTATCGTGTCGTGCAGCCACGCGATCTGAAGCACCTCATCTCGGTCAACGTCAGCCTCGGGCGGGCACCTCTCTACGTGCCACCAAGCGCGGCTCGCGACACAGCTAAGGTGTTCAGTGTACTCGCGCCCCGCCTTGTCCACCTGCCCCTCATGGACGATGGTGGCGAACCGCTGGGCATCCGCTGCTGTCCTGCGGAGGGGAGGGAGGATTAGGGCTCTCGCGGTCATGATGCCTTCTCCCTGGACAGGGCCTCGCGGCCGGCGGGCAGATGCCCAAGGATGACGGCCTCCAAGGCGATCCGAGCATCGTCCCACGTCGTTCTTGCGCGATGGAGGGCGTTGCCGCTGATCCCCTCGCTTGCCTCTCGGCTATGCTCGATCGCGGCGTTCTCCAGCGCCTCAATCGCATCGGAGATGGCATCGGGCAGCCTCCCGCCCCGCCCCTCTGCTGCGGGGGATTGTGTATCGGACTGCATGTCAGATCTCCTTACGGCTGATTGAAGCGATACCCGCAGGCTGGGCAGCATTTAGCCGGCGAGGCGATTGCCACTCCAAGGCGGGCCTCATGGGCGGCCCGGAGGAGCCGAGCCCATTCGGGGTGCGGTGAGCCGTCCGGCAGCTTGTGCGGCCCGTTGTAAGCGCGCACAGCGCGATTGGCGGCAAACTCTGCCTCACGGCTCATGGCTCAGGTCTCCTCGGCTGTGGCGGGATGGGCGAGGGCGGCGCCTCGCGCGGACTCGGCGGCGTTGACATCCTCCCCGCCCTGAAGGGCGGTGATTCCTACCGCGGGCCAGGCCGTGAGGCCCAACCTCGCTTCGGCGGGTTCCTGGGCCGACGCCCCAACGGGCGAAGTGTGTCCACAGGCTAACCGGGCGTGTCCCGCCCTTGCGATGTTGATCGCCGCGACGTCGTCGGCGTTGGCCTCGTGCCCGCACGCAACGCACCGAAACACGGCTTGGCTCGCCCGGTTCGCGACGTCGACGTGGTCGCATTCCGGGCAGCGCCGGCTGGTGTTTGCCGCCGGCACTTTCAGTAGCCAACCGCCCCGCCAACCTTGCTTGTAGGCGAGTTGGCGGCCGAACTCGCCCCAGCCCTGGTCGAGGATCGCTTTGTCGAGGCCGGACTTCTGCCGGACATTCACGCCGGGTTGATCAACCGTCCCTGCCGCGCTCGCCGTCATGTTGCCGATCTTAAGGTCCTCAATCACGACCACCGCGTGGTTCTTGCTGATGGTCGTCGAGGCCTTGTGCAGGAAATCGGAACGGATGCGGGCGATGCGCGCCTGGATGCGCTGGACCTTCGCCTTGGCCTTCTTCCAGTTGCGGCTAAACCTCTCCTTCCGGGCCATCGCTCGTTGGCCCTTGGCCAGCGCGGCTTCGGCGTTGCGGAACGCGTGGACCGGCTTGATCACGGTGCCGTCCGATAGGGTGGCGAAGCGCGCCACTCCGACGTCGATCCCGACGAGGGTCGTCGAGGGGTGGGTTGGCGCCTCGACCTCGCGCTCGGTCTGGATCGAGACGAACCATTTCCCGGCCTTCAGAGAGACGGTGACCTGTCCGATCTCGCCCTCAACGAAGCGGGAGGCGCGATAGCGCATCCAGCCGAGCTTAGGCAGGTAGATCCGGCCGTTCGGCTGATCGAGCTTGACGCCTTGCGGATACCGGAAGGCGTCGTCCGCGCCCTTCTTCTTGAAGCGCGGGAAATCGGCCCGGCTCTCAAAGAAGTTGCGGTAGGCCCGATCCAAGTCCTTCAACGCCTGCTGCAGGACCTGGCTATGAACCTCCCTGAGCCAAGTGGTGGCGGGATCCGCCTTCCAGGCAGTGAGGTGCTTGCAAAGCTCAGCGTAGGACAAGCGCCTCTCGCCAGCGGCATGCCGGTTCTTCTGTAGGGCGAGCGCCTTGTTGAAGACGAACCGGCGCGATCCGCAGGACCGCCGCGAGAGCCTGTCCTGCGCGCCATCGGGCCGGAGTTCAAACCGGTATGCCTGGACGTAGAGCACGCGGCCTCGCTAGAACAGGCGGGCGAGGAGATCGCCCCACGTAGTCGAGACACATGGCTTGCCGTCGCTTGGCGACTGGCCAATCGTGATCTTGCCGCTCCGATTGATCATGACCCACCGGGCGCCCTTGTCCCAGATCACTGTATAGTCGTCGTCCGGCAGGCTGCCGTCATACTCACAAGCGAACCCGTTCTCATCGCGACGCTCTTTGTGCGCGGCGGTAAGGCGGGCGAGGATAGTGGCGGTGAGGGCGGAGCGGGTCTCGTCTGCCCGCTGGCGATGTGGCCCGTTCGCCAAACTGGTCAGCGAGGCCCCCAACGCAACACCAACTGTGCGCTCTGTAAGGGCCAGTTCATCGATCGCCTTCACGATTTCCTCCGGTAGTTCCCCTTCTGCGTCTGCGAGCCGTTCGGGGAGAGAGGCGGGGACGTTGGTGGGGGAGGGCATCAGTAGCTCCTCTCGTTGATCTGTTCCTGCTCAAGGAGACGCTGTTCCTCCCGAAGCAGATCGGTGAGCACGGCGACGATGTCCCTGGTCGGTAGGCCGGCGCGGGCAGCCAGGGCCTTCATGTGCCGCATGGCGCCCGACAGATCGCGCCGGGCCATCTCTTGCGTGGCGAGTTGGGCGATGGATCCGGGGGCGTTGGTCGGGATGGGCATCAGGCGACTCCATCAACAGCGAGCACCGTCACCCGGTAGCCCTTCTTCTGGCAAAGATCGCCGACAAGATGCTCGGCGTCGTACCCGCGCATGACATCGGCGATATCCGCCCCGCACCACTCGCGGACGAATGCGTTGGCTAGGGCCAGCCGAGCGCGGCTCTTCTGCGCATCTTCGACCGTGCTGTAGCCGGGGCTCTTCGGATCAAAGTCGGCAGCCGACGCCATGACTGTGCCGTCGCTTCTGGTTAGGATCGCGACCATTCCTGAGGGTGTGCCCATGGTCTACTCCTCCCCGCCTTCCGGGATTGATGAGGGTGGGGTGGGGTCAGGCAGTCCCCGCCCAGGTCCAGCGGGTGTGCCCGCCACCGCTCGACTTGGTGAGCGTGCCGGCCTTGCGATGCCGCTGGATCAGTCGGTCAACGAGGCGATGCGCAGGGGCGTCGCTCCCGAGTTCGACGAAGCAGATCCCCTTGGCTGCAAGGGTCATCGCACCAGCGGTGAACGCCTGCTCCCGCATCTTGCGCTCGACCTGGTCGATGACGTGTGGCGTGATCGTGAAACCGTAGACGGTCATCGGCTGAATGGGTTGGGCCATCTCGTCTCTCCGCAGGTTGTGAAGGATCAGCCGGGGTCTGTGCCGCGCCCGACCTGTCGGGGGTTAGGCGGGGGCGGATCCCGTGAGTAGCCTTCGACCAGCTTCCGTCAGCTCGGCATAGGAAGGGCGCCCGATGTCAGCGATGTACGGGGCCTTGATCAGCCCGGCTGCAGCGTGCGCCTGGATCGCCTTCTCGCCGCCTACGGTCTTGTATCGACTACCTGTCCGCCTTCCGAAGGTGACGGCGTTGTAGACCTCCCTAGCATCGACCTTCTTCAGGAACGGAAGGCTCGGCTTAAAAGGTTTATTGGCCATCTCGTTTCTCTCCTTACCTGTTAGTGCCCACAGGATGAGGCGCACTGGTCGATCCAGTGGGCTCCTCTCCGGCGGGCTGTGGTTGATGGGTTAGAGATGGCTCCAGAGCGAACGCGGCCCTCAGAGCCGCAGCCATCGCGTGAACGTCGGTCACTTCGAACGGCTCGCGTGCGAGGGCTTCCCAGCTACGCTTGTTGAACGCAGCGACTGCGGCTTCAATCTGCTCATTCGTTGGTTCAAAGCTGCTCATGGTGCAGCCCTCTTAGTGCCTCGCCGGATGTGGCGGTTCGGTTGATCCAGGGCGCCCATCACAGCTTTCCGTTGCTGACGACCCACATTGCAATGCCAGCCAAGGCCAAGCACGCCCCGGCCAGCTTAAGTAGAATGAATGCCTGCGATAAATCGCTGAAAGGTATGAAATTGTACATCTTATGGGTCGCCTATTCGGGCCGATCCGCAGGGCACGGGAAACCATTACCGCTCATCTCAGTGCTCCATGTTCAGAGCACCTGAGGTGCTCAGGAGTTTTTCGATAAGATCTGCAAGTTCTCGATTGTACTTAGCGTTCTTTTTTCCGTCTAGTACAAGAGTACGAAGCTGAAGGGCACGCTCTCCATCGTGCATTGCCCCCATGCCACCGCCGCTTCTGCGCTCCCAGCACGCCTCAAATTCTGGCTGGAATAGTTCTACTGTCGCATCGAAGACGCGCGCATCATCGCGGAGCGCAGCGATGTGCCGCTTCATCATCTGAAGCTGTCGGTTGGTCAGCGGCACTCCCGCCTCCTCTCGAAGGCGGGCACAGCGACCCGCGGCTCTATGAAAACCTCTACCGGCCGTAAGCCCTGGCGGCTCAAGGGCGAAGTCGCGAAGCGATGCGTAGCACCCTTGAACCGACAGAGCGTCGGGCGATCATGAGGAGGCGAGCGCACATCTCCTCGCCGGGGTACTAGCCCCAACCTGAGCCGCGGCGTCACGCCTCCCTCCGCCGAAGCGGAGTTATCGAAGAGTGAGTGAGTATCTCCAACCGCGAGCTTGATGCTCTGCCTGACGGACCTCATCTCACTCTCCGCCCCTTGCGGGGAACGACTGGAGAGCGTCGCATATCTATCGGACAGGCTTGCTGCCTCAGGAGAGAACCTGCGTAACGCTCTCCGTCCCCCTTGCGGGGAACTTGTGAAGGGCGGGCGGCGATGCATGGTGACGGCACCAGCATTGCTGCCAGTAGCCCCAGTTGCATTGTCGCCGTCCCGCCCGACTCCCCCTTGCGGGGAACTGAATTCTACATGCCGCGCAACCTTACCACGGGTTGATCTTTGCCGGAACGAAAGTTTCGCCGCGCCAAGACTCGCGCTTACCTCCGTGGTCACCCCTGCGGGGGCCACAAGATGGGGTTCGTGAGAGGGCTCCCAAGGCTTCAAGGCGTGGTCACAGCCACACATTCCTGATCTGGGTAACCCGCCCCTCGGTTCTTGGCTGGCGCTTTTCCGCTGTCGGCTGCGGAAGCTGGTATCGGTTAGGCGGCAACCATCTCCTGGTCGCGCGCCCAACGGAATTCTGTGTTGTCCATCCACATCCTGTGGAGGACGACGGCGAGCTTGCGAGCAACCGCCACGGCTGCCCGCTGCATGCCGCGCCGCTTGGCCACCTGAAGGCCCCAGGCCCGGAGCCAAGAGTTCCGCGGCCCGCGCAAGACGGTCATCGCGGCCTCGACCAAGAGCGATCTCAGCGCTTCGTCGCCCGCCTTGGAGATCCGCCCGTTCACATTGATCTCGCCGGACTGGTTCTGCTTCGGCGTCAGCCCGAGCGCCGCCCCTACCGACTGCGAACTCGTGAACCGCTCTGGGATATCGATCGCACTCTTGAACGAGAGGGAGACCACCGGACCGACTCCAGGACACGTCATGAGCAGGCGACAGGTCGGGTCGTCCCGCGTGATCCGCAGGATCTGCTTCTGAAGCACAGCAAGCTGCGCCCGCATCGTCCGCCAGCACAGCAGCACCGGCTCCAGCAGGGCCGACAGGAACTCGTCCTCGGCGATCAATTCGCGGACCCGCTCCTCCCACTTGGGCCGCGTCACGACACCGAGTTTCAGACCGAACTGCCGGATGTTGCCGCGGACGAACAACTCCATGTCGATCATCTTGGACTGAACCGTCTTCCTGGCAGCCAGCAGAGCGCGCATCCGCTGCGCATGCTCCGACTTGACGTGGACGACGTGAGGCGTGCCGAAGACCATCATCCGAGCGATGCCCTTGGCGTCGTTCCGGTCGTTCTTGTTGGTCGTTTCCAGCTTGAGGAAGCTCTTCACCTTCCGCGCATCGAGGCAGAACACCGGCAGGCCCGCCCTGGCCAGCCCCGCGTAGAGCCACTGCGCCGTCGTGCCAGTCTCCAGGCCGACGCGGTGATAGGTGAGCTTGAGGTCGTGCAGGTAGAGAGCGATTGCCTCGAAATCCGTCTCGACTTTCGCTTGGGCGACGACTTTCTGGTCCTGGTTCATCACACAGACGTGCGTGAACTTCAGAGATACATCCAGCCCAACGTAATGCTTCATAGCGCAGCCTCAAGCTCGACAGAGTTGAGACTGACCGATCCCCCTGGAATTCCCTCTGTGAGGGGCAGGGACCCGTAGTCTGGACAAGGACTAGGGCGCCCTCGTCAGTATAACTCCACTCCCCCCCGATCGAAATACGATGCCGGGTCCGGACGGGCGGCCAAATCTGCTCGACGCCGGATGACGCCATTCTGCCACGAGGGCCGCTGTCGAGCAGATTGCTGGTCTGAACGTAGCTGTCAATCATGGCCTATGGAGTCCAACTACGCAGGGCACTAAGCATCCCATCTATCGGTATGGGGGCGACAACTCCCAAGCTTTTGGCTCGGGCTTCTCAGTCAAGCTATGTGGCAACCCACTGGCTTGGCGACTGAAGGCCGTGTCTCGGCCCAAATGCCCGTTGGTGCACAATCTTAGCCGCAGCCACATCACGATCTAGATTGCAGCCGCAGTCACAGCGGTGAACCCTTTCGCTCAGCTTTTTAAGCCTGATCATTCCACAATCTGGGCAAGTTCGACTGGTGCCGCGAGGATCGACCATTACGACTTCAGCACCGGCACTTTCAGCCTTGTACCGAACCATCTGGACGAGGGTAGACCACGCGGCGTCATGCACTGGTCGGGCAAACAACCCTTTCTTCAGCCCGGCCATGTTGAGGTCTTCGAACGCGATGCCCTGGTAGCGTGAGACCAAGGACCGCGAGAGCTTGTGCAGGTGGTCGCGCCGCTGGCGTGCGATGCGGCCCGACCCCGACGCGAGCCGAGCTTTCGCTTTCAGGCGACGCTTTGATCCGCGTTTGCACCGCGCCAAAGCACGCTGCTTCAGGCGCTGTGCCTTCTGCGCCTTGCGCGCGAAGCGCGGCGCCTCAACCGTTCCGCCGTCGCTCGTAGCAATTAGGCTGCTCAGCCCCAGGTCCACCCCGACCATGCCCGATCCGCAAGTCTCTGCGAACGCAGCGTCAACACAGAAGACGACGAACCATTTTCCCTGCTGGCGCGTAATGATGGCCCCCCCAAGCTTCGCATCGGCCGGCAAATCACGATGCCAGACGGTCTTGATGAGCCCCGGAATGCCGACCACGCCGATCCGGCGGTTCTGCTTGAGGGTCAGCCCGTCGCCGACTCGGAAACCTGCACTGTGAAACCGGCCCGCGGCTCGGAAGCGGGGGAAGCCAGTCTTGCGGCGGAAGAACGCTGCATACGTTTGATCTAAGCGGCGCAGCACCTGAACCAAAGCGGTGAACGACCAGCGAGCCAACCCACTCGGGTCCTCTGCGCGGCATGCCTTCAGCTCTCGCGACTGCTCGGCGAACTTAATGGACAAGCGGCGCCGCCGATAAGCCTCTATACGCTGCTGAAGGCCGGCATTGTAGAGCGCGCAGAAGTCGCGGAGCATCTCGTCCAGCAGGGCTGCCTGCTGAGCGGTCGGTCGGATCCGGTACTTGTAAGAACGGATCGGCATCGCCCTGCCTAAAAACGGGTACCTGATTGAAGTGGTAACGGGTACCTGTTACGTTGTCAATGCATTCGGGTACCCATTTGACGGACGGCAGCGTGGCGCGCGAGAAGTTCTGGGACGTGAATATCCGCCTGTCGCTCTGGTGGGATACGAAGGATCGTATTGCTGCGGTGCTCAAACAGGGCGAGGACCGGGTGAGTTTTATCCGGGACGCCATAGAGGATCGGATAGCTGGCCGCGGCGGTCCTGCCCCAGCTCCTAGGCCGGACGACGGGAAGCCCCATCCGTCGCTAGAAGCCCGCGAGCGCACCAAGCCCAAGCCCGACTAATCCCCCGTAGGCTCCGAACCCCTCGCAAACCCCTTCCTTCAAAACCCGACTGATCCTCTCCCTCGGAGAGGGCGGGGAGGGGCTAGAGGGTTTTCCGCTTGCATTGGTGGGCCCGGCCCTTGGCGAACATGTCCGCCACGTTCTCGACCTGCCGGCCCAAACTCAGATGCTTAGGGTTGCAGCAGCTCGGGTTGTCGCACGAGTGCATCACGACGCTGCCGTGGTGCTCGGGCACGTCGGCGAACCGGCCATTCTCCAAGGCGTTCACGAGGCGGTGCGGCAGATAGAGTTTGCCGTCGATCTTGAACCGCCCGTAACCTTTGTCGCCCTTGGCGCCGAGCCAGGGCCAGCAGGCGTTCGGTTCGCCTCGCTGGATCATTGACCAGAGGCGTCGCACGTCCCACGGCGCGAGGTCGGGCAGCGGCATGTTCCGACTGGTGGGGCGCAAAGGCTCCGCAGGCTTGGGTCTGCGGGCTACGATCTCCGCATATTTCACCGGATCAGTGAAGCACAGCTTCCGTTCCCGATAATGCCGGATGCTCGCCCGGCGCTCCTCAGGGGTCATGCCTTCCTCGCCCGAATTAGGCATACAAAATGACCAACAAAACAGGTCACAAATCGGCATACATTAAGGGCAACACTACCATTCCAACCAGCTGTGAGCAAAGCCGAATTAAATTGGGTTGAGCGGACACCCCTTCCGCCAGCATACACGGCGCTAAGTCGTTGTAAAACAACACTATCATAGGCCGTGGTTGACGTTAAGCCCGAAAAACGGGTAACTGCCCGTGCATCATTTCGGCATACACGGATCCGATGGCCGGCGACTACCTCGTTAAGCGCGACGGTGTGTGGCACTACAATCGCCGCATCCCGCTCAGCGTCGCCGATCTCGACAAGCGCCGGTTCGCGCGCCAGTCCACAAAAATTCGCATCGCCGACGATCCCCGCGGCACGAAGGCCCGGAAGGTCGCGGATCGGATCAACGCTGAGACCGAGACTTTCTGGAAGTCGCTGCTCGGTGGTCAGGCTGAGGAAGCGCAAGAGCGCTACGACTCGGCGCGGAAGCGTGCTCGCGGCTTCGGCTTCGATTACCTCCAGCCGGACGATATCGCTCGCGCCCCACTGATAGAGCAGATCGCCCGCTCGCGAGCCACCCGAGAGGTGCCGCAGGAACAGGAGGAGGCGGCCGTCGTCGCTACGCTCGGCGGCGAGCCTGTGCCGCGGTTGATGCTGTCCAGTCTGTTCACCGAGTTTGAGGGCCTGATGAAGGCCGCGAACAAAGGCATGTCGGGCGATCAGATCCGAAAGTGGGGCAACCCCAAGAGGCGCGCGGTGGCGAACTTCGTTCAGGTCATCGGCGACAAGCCGCTGGCGGACGTGTCCCGATCCGAAGCTCTCGACTTCCGGGCATGGTGGGAGGATCGCGTCATGGCCGAAGGTGTGGAGATCGCCACGGCCAACAAGGACTTCAGCCATCTGAACACCATGCTCAAGGCCGTGGAGCGCGCGAAGCGGATCGGGCTCGGGCCGATCTTCTCCGAGATGCGGATCTCTGGGGAGACGACCGGCCAGCGCACGGCGTTCCTGCCGGCCTACGTGCAAGACACGCTCTTGGCCGATGGTGCGCTTGGTATGCTCAACCCGGAGGCGCGCCGGGTGCTTTACCTTATCGCTGAGACCGGCCTCCGGCTCTCCGAAGCCTGCAACCTGACTGCCGAGACCATCCACCTCAACGCGCCGGTGCCGCATATCCAGGTGCGCCCGGAAGGCCGACGCATGAAGACGCTTCAATCGGAGCGCGACATCCCGCTGGTCGGCGTGGCGCTGATGGCGATGCAGGCGCAGCCGGACGGGTTCCCTCGCTACCGACACAAGGCCGATGCGCTGTCCGCTGCGGTGAACAAGACCCTGCAAGAGAATGCGCTGCTGCCGAGCCGGAAACACACGGCTTACTCGTTTCGGCACACGTTCGAAGACCGGCTGATGAAGGCCGAGGCCCCCGAGAAGATGATCGCCTCTTTGATGGGCCATAAGTTCCATCGCCCCCGCTACGGCCTCGGGCATGAGTTAGAGCACAAGCAGGAGTGGCTTCAGCGGATCGCCTTCAAGCCGCCGTCCAAGGTGTAGGCCTCAAGGATCCTGCGGGCGCGCTCGCGGGGGCTCTCGCGCCGGCGAGCCGCCTCCAAGTGGCCGATGAGGCTGTCGAGGATCGGGGCATACCGCTCGCCGTACCGCTCCACGACATAGGCCATGTGAACGACCTCACGCTCAATCTCCGCGATAGTCGGCTTGACCTGATCCCGCTCAGGCAAGCGGACGGACCTACCCATTGTCGCCTCCCTGGGTGTCTTGGCTTTGCGGAGATCGAGATGCGGCAGACATGCCGGCTGCAATCCGAGTGCGGGCACTGAGGTCTGCGTTCTCTCGTTCGTACTTGCGAACCGCCTGAATTCCGTCGACCGTGACCTCGACGGCCGCGAACTTCGTGCTGATCAGATCGTGGATCTGACGCACGATCTCGGGGTCTTCGACAGTTACGATGCCGTTAGCCCGAAGCATGAACTTCAAGGCGCGGTACTGCGCAGCGGTCAGAGCTTCACGCATTGTCGCTCGCCCCCTTGATCTTCGTGGAGCGGGGCTGAGCAATCATGGAGCAAGCGCGATTGTCTGGCTCTTGGTAGCGGTACTCAGGCTCCGCGACGGCGCTGTAATTGGGGGTGAACGGAGCCCCAGCCTCCTTCGCCTCGCCCCCGTCGCCGGTAGCCGAGCGCAGAGAGGCGATCTCGGCGGCGGCCGCACCAAACCCGAGCAACTGGATCGTCCCGCCTTCCAGCGCGACCCGAGCCCAAATGTGCCGGCGGATGATGGCCTCGATCTCCGCCAGTTCCCCTGGCGCGCGGGGAGGGTTAGCTGGCATCGCGCTTCTCCCGCTCGGCTCGGATGGCGGCCCCGCGCACCTTGGCTTCTTCCAGAAGCGGGGCGTACCTCTCGGATTGCTTCATCAGCGCAGCGACGAGGCGTTCGTTGCCCTCCTTGCTGTATTGACAGGGGCGACCGATCTGGGCGCCACCGGTCAGCTTCGCGAGGCAGATCGAAGCCGGCATCGGATCGGTCTCGCCACAGACCTTGCACTTACCGGTCATGGTCGTCTTACCTGTTAGTGCCCACAGGATGAGGCGCACTGGTCGATCCAGGGCTCCACTCTGCGCGCTGATTGAGGAACCGGGACAGCGCCTCAAAAGCGCGATACGTCTCGGCGACGGTGTCGTAGTGAAGCTTGATGTAAGGACCGCCTTCGCAACCAGAGTGCCCCGATAATGCTGGCCGTCCCAGAGCATCCCGCAACTTCTCAAGTTCAGTCACGACTCTGCCTTTTAGTGCCTTCCCGGAGAGGTCGCTCCGGTCGATCCAGTATGCTAAGTTGGCGGCATCCCCGCCGAAGGATGCGTCTGAGGCACCCCACTGGTTTAGGCCAGTGGGACCTCGCGCTCCTCAGTATGATCTTCAGCGCCCGCAAGTGATCCGATTGCGTTGAGCGCTTCAGCGTCAGTCATGTCACCGCGATTGACGATGTACTGGCTGTGGATCTGCCGAATGACGCTGAGCAACCGTTCGTTCTCAGCTTCCGCGTCACGCCAGAGAGCGTCTGTGATATTGGACAGTCCCACGCTGTCTATGGCGACACGGAGTGCATAGACTCCGTCTGTCAACCAGTTAGCTGCCTCTGTGTCCCCTTCCTCAACACGGTTTGCGAGCGCACCTTGCAAGTGAAGGCTGAGATTTCTCAGCTTCTGAATGATGGAATCGCCTGCGCTTTCGGTCACGTTGATGCTCATCTCAGTGCTCCATGATTAGAGCACCTGAGGTGCTCAGGTGTTGCCGCGGCTCTATGAAAACCTCTACCGGCCGTAAGCCATGGCGGCTCAAGGGCGAAGTCGCGCAGCGATGCGAAGCACCCTTGAACCGACAGAGCGTCGGGCGATCATTGGAAGATGAGCGCACATCTCCTGTCCGGGATAGAACCCCCTGCCTGAAGAACTGCGTCTCATCTCCCTCCGCCGAAGCGGAGCTTACGGCTGGCGAGCGCATATCTACACAACGGGCTATGACGCCCCGTTGGTCACTCTGCGTCTCACCAGCCCCCTCCGAAGAGGAGCAATAGAAGAGCGCGCCGAAATCTCCCTTCCGGCCTAGAAAGCCTGACGACCAGCCCTGGGTCGCGCTCTTCTCCCCTTGCGGGGAACTTATGAGGGGCGGGCAGCAGTGCGCGGTATCGGTCTCGACATTGCTGTCGAGCACCCCTGTCGCATTCACGCCGTCCCGCCCATCATCCCCTTGCGGGGAACTGAATTCTACATGTGTCGAACCCACAATTGGGGTTGATCGTTGCCGATAGAGAAAGTCCGTCGCACCAAGACTCGCGCTTACCTCCGTGGTCGGCTGGGCCGCCACAAGATGGGGTTCGTGAAGTGGCTCCCAAGTCTTCAAAGCGCGATCAGAGCCGCACAGACTGTTGCTGGGTAACCATCCCCTCGGTTCTTGGCTGACGCTTTTCCGCTGTCGGCTGCGGAAGGGGTGTTCTGCTAGGCTACGGCCGTCTCCGGCTCGCGTGCCCAGCGGAATTCTGTGTTGTCCATCCACATCCGGTGAAGGACCACGGAGAGCTTGCGAGCGACGGCGACCGTCGCCTTCTGCATGCCCCTGCGCTTGGCCACCTGTAGGCCCCACGCCTTGAGCCACGAGTTGCGCTTGCCCGTCAGGACGGTCAACGCCGCCTCGACCAGCACCGTTCGCAGCGCCTCGTCCCCGGCCTTGGAGATCCGGCCATTCACATCGACCTCGCCGGACTGATTCTGCCTGGGCGTCAATCCGAGTGACGCGCCCACGGACTGCGAACTCGTGAACCGCTCGGGGATGTCGATCGTGCTCTTGAACGACAAGGAGACCACCGGCCCCACGCCTGGGCAGGACATCAGCAGGCGACAGGTCGGGTCGTCGCGCGTGATCTTCATCACCTGCCGCTGAAGCCGAGCAAGCTGCACCCGCAGCGTGCGGACGCACTCGAACACCGGCTCGATCATCTCCATCAGGAAGGCATCGCCCTCGATCAGTTCGCGAACGCGCGCTTCCCATTTCGGCCGGGTGATGACGCCGATCTCGAAGCCGAACTGCGCGATCGTCCCGCGCACGTAGAGTTCCAGATCGATCATCTTGGTCTGGACGGACTTGCGTGCCGTCAGCAGGGCACGCATCCGCTGCGCGTGTTCCGACTTCACGTGCACCACGTGCGGCGTGCCGAACACCATCATCCGCGCGATGCCCTTGGCATCGTTCCGGTCGTTCTTGTTGGTGGTCTCCAGCTTGAGGAAGCCCTTCACCTTCCGAGCGTCCAGGCAGAGGACCGGCAGGCCAGCCTTGGCCAAGCCCATGTAGAGCCATTGCGCCTGAGTGCCGGTCTCCAGACCGACGCGGTGATAGGTGAGCTTCAGGTCGTGCAGGAAGAGGGCGATTGCTTCTGGATCGGTCGGCAGCTTGGTCTGCGCGATGACCTTCTGCTCCTGGTCCATCACGCAGACATGCGTGAACTTCCGGGAGACATCCAATCCGACGTAGTGCTTCACCGCTGAGCCTCGTGGGGTATGGGGTCGCTTTTGACGAGCCCGACCAGCAGATGTGCCGCTGGCTGTACCCTGAAGCCCCCAGACCACCATCGGTCCGGGTCAGCAGTGGAACAGAATTGATCGCGTTGCCGAGATTGCGGGGTCCTGCGGCCATGTCAAGCCTCCGTTCCTGGAGTCAGACCACGCAGGGCACTAAGCATCCCATCTCCTGTGCTGGAGGGCGTGGTGGGGAGTGGGCAGGCTTCGATCTGGATCATGCCGGCAAAGGTCGGCAGATCGGCGCGGTAGCCAGCCTCCAGGAAGGCCTTCCACGAGGCATAGCGGGCGGCGGATCGCGAGCGGGCGCGGATGACATGCGAGTCCCCGCGCCAGGTGATCCGGTAGTCGCGCTGAGACTCGCCGGAGAGCTTTTCGATGATGCACGCGCTCATGCCCGCTCCCCTTCGGTAGAGGATGAGGAGAGGCGGAGGGCTTCGACTGGCCTGTCTTCCTGATCCTGATACCGGCCCACGTAGGAGCGCTCCGGCGGCGCCAGCATCTGCTCAAAGATGATCTGAGCGATCGGATCGCCGGCCTGGATGATCAGCGTGCCGGCGCCGTGATTGCTGACCTCAAGCGTCAACCAGCCACGCCAGCCGGGCTCGATCACGGTGTTCTGGACGGCCAGTCCGCGTCGTGCCCAGGTGCTCTTGTCGGCGACGCGCCCAAGCACGTCACGAGGCATCCAGAAGTGCTCGACCGTTGAGAGCAAGGCGAACATGCCCGGCGCCAGCGCCACGCCCTGCTTGGTGCGAATGTCGTAGCCTGCGCAGGACAGGCCAGCGGTCATGCCGTTGACCTCGGTGCGTTCGATGAACGGCTCGACCACGCGACGAAGGCTGTGGGTGCCACCGGCCAGCCGTCCAGGGCGAAGGTCTCGGATCATCCAGTCGGGGAGGATGCTCATAGGAACCCCCGCACAACCCAAGCTGCTGCGAGGATCAGCAGCGGCGCGAACACCATGTCGGCGATGGGCTCAAGCGAGCCGCCCTTGGTGCTCGGGACATACCGATGCGTGAGGGCAGAGCCGACCAGCGCGACACCGATCGCTTGAGCAACTGACAGAGCTGGCAGGCCAAAAGTGCCGACCATGAACCACGCCCAGACGATGCTGAGGACGTAGCCGCGCCAGATGATGCCGACCGTGCAGACGGCCAAAACTGCAACGACAATATAGCCACTCATCGTGCAGCCCTCCTACGGGCGCCAGCAGCCCGGATGATCGGGTCGGCCTTCAGGGTAATTGAGGTGATCAGAACGAAGCCGAGCGCGGCTAAGACTGTGCATTCGAGAGGGGTCATGCTGCCCTCCGGGTGCTGGCTGCATCGGCTGCAGCGACTTCCCGGCTAAGCGTCTCCACGTCGGTGCCGAGATGGTCAGACAGGGCGCGGATGGCCTTCTCGTACCAAGCCGCGAACCGGTCCTGAGACATGGCCGCGAAGCTGATGCTGGCCGGCACGGGGTAGGGCATGCCGGTGAGGGCCGAGACGCGCGTCTCAAACAAGCCGGTTGCGAGTTTCAGGTCTTCCAACAGGACGGTGCTGTCGGCCCAACGGTCGGTCTGCTCCAACACGACGCTGAACAGGGCGAACAGCTTGCGGTGGTGAGCCGGATTGCGAGGCCGGCGCACGGTCAGCATCACGGTCGCGCCGACGGCGACCTTGTTCATGGCATCCTCAGCGTGCAGATCGGCGGGCACGAAGCCCTGCGCGCGCCGGATGAAAAGGCGGCCTTCCAGGTCCGTCGTCATGACACGGCTCGCGGCTTGAGGGCTTCGACGCGGGCGGTGACGAGCTGCTGAAGCTCGCGGCACTCGCTTTCGGTCAGGTCGAAGTCGCGGAACGCGTTCTTGCGCTCCTCCGTGTTCCACCAGCCGGCGAGTGTTGCCGTGTCCGGAGCATCCGCGATCCGCTTCTTGCAGGCGGCGACGAATTCAAGCGATGCTTTGTCAGGATCGCCCTCGTCTTCCTGCATCGCCTGGCGCGGGCCTGACTTCAGGTCGTCAGCCTCGTCCTCGCTGAAGGCGAAGCCGTGAAGCTCCACGAGCTTGAGGATGACGCGATCCTTGGCCCGCTTCTCGGCCATGGCCCAGACGTAGGCGGCCTGCTTACCTGAGACGCGGTAGTTGACGTTCACTAAGCACTCACCGATCGACCATTCCTGCTGATCGCCACGGCGCCCCGCGACCATAATTACGGCTTCGTCGCGCTCGGCCCGGATGATGGTTGGCAGATCGAACCTGATCTTGGCCTTCGCGGCGATGCGCTCCAACGTCTTGTGCGAGAGTACGGGTGTGCCTTGGACCTTCCAGACGTTGGACTCGTCGAAGATCTCGCCGAATTCCTTGAGCACGTTGGCGATGCGCTTGGCGGGGGTCATCGGGCGACGCGCTCCTCATGATAGGTCACGCCCGGCACGGTGCGGACGCTGGCGGCGCAAAGGCTCTCGACCGCCGTCTGAAGCATGCCAGCGAGCTGATCGGGCCGGTTCGCGGCGAACCAGTTCAGGACCGCTCGCCGGTCATTGATCTCGGCTCGGTAGACGGTGCGCAGGGTGACGGCGCGGGCGCCGCCGCGAGCTGCAGCTTTGTCCTTGTCGGCATCCTTGGCGAGGGCTTCGGCCTGCTTCGCTTCACCGGCCAGGCGCTCAGCTTCGATGCGGCCGGCGAGATCATCAACCGGCGCCGCCTGGAATGCCGCCCTGGCACGCTCAGCGGCCTCCTCAGCGGCTTTGCGGGCTGCGATGGCCTCGGCCTGCTTCTTTGCCTCCTCAGCCGCTAGCCAGGGCGCCAGAGCGCGCTTGCAGCACTCCATCGCCAGGATGGCTTTGCCCTTTACCGACTTGGTGTTGCCGATCAGGACGCCGTAGCGGGCCTGGATCTCGGCCTTGGCCTTGTCGTGCGGTTCAGCCTCGTCTTTGCGGCGCTCGTCGGCGCGCTTCTCAGCCTGCCGGAGCAGGTCAAGGAGCTTGCTGACGGCGGTGGCCTCAGCCTCGGTGGTGACTCCGGAACCATCAAGCCAATTCTGAGCCTCGGCGAAGAGGTCGCCGATCTCAGTTGCCGACAGGTCGAACGGCGTCGGCTCTAAGCCGGCCGAGTTATGCCCGATCGTGGCGAGGGCGGCGGTCATGCTGCCTCCGCACGGTCTGTCGGGATTTCGAGGTACGCCAGCGCATCAGCCAGTGTGTCGAAGGGCTGCTCGCGGCCCGTCAGCGGCTTCGGAGCCGCGTCGTATAAGATCGGCACCAGATCAACGGCGCCGTCCTCACGGGGGCAGATGCAGGCTACGGCGCGCGGGAGATATTCCAAGTGAAAGACGCGCAGGGTACGGGAGCCGAACACGGTCTCGATGCGGAAAGCGCTCATGATTGCGCCTCCGGCTTCGCCGCATCGCGCTTACGCTGCCTTGCCCGGCGCCTCTGGTCGGCGCGCTTCTGACTCCTAGGGCTCCACGGGCGCTTGGTAGCCTGAGCCGTCCTAGGATAGCCGCAAGGCTCCCCCAGGTACTCGCCGGTTTCGCAATCCAGCGTACCGTCGAGCATCATCTCGGCGATCTCGCCCATCACAGGCTCCCGACGCTAGCAACGGCGGGCAGAGCAGCATCGGGAACGCGGCGGCCGAAGGACTTGGCGGACGCAGGCCGGGCAGCGATCAGCCGATGCGCGAGCGGCTTCGGCATCTTCTGCCGGTAGGCCAGCTTGATCGCGTCGGCATCGCCGATGGCGGTCTGCATCGCCGAAGCCAGGGCGTTGCAGGTCAGATCGACCGTGCCGACCGAGTGGCCTGTGCATGAAGCCCCGGCGCCGTCGATGTCGTCCATCATCCGAAGCAGGTTGTCGAAGTGATCGCGGATGATGTCGCGCGAGCGTAGGATGTCGCTGCGGGTGACGATGGTGTCTGAGGACTGGTCTTGGTGTGAAAAGGGTGCGGGCATAGGAAGCTCCACAGCGAAAATAGGTTGGCGTGATCAGTTGCGAGTGGGGAAGGCGTCGCCGAACCACTTGGCCGGCTTGCGAGCGCCGTTCTGGCGAGGGGCTTTCATGAAGCCTGCAGACTTGAGCTTGCTGCGCCTCGGTATTCCGAGGGCGACGGCCTTCTCGCGCTTGGCTTCAGCGGCACGAGAGTGGTCGTCAGCGTCCTTGGCCGGTTTGCATTCGTAGTGAGCCGGCGCGCAGTTATCGTCGATGTCCTTGCCCCCTAGCTCCAGGGCTCGGATGTGCTCGACGAACCACCGCTGTTTGGTCCCGTCGATCGGTTTGTTGCACAGGCAGCAGATGCCGGCGCTGGCCTCCCAGATCTTCAGGATCCGCATCTGCGGCATCGCGAGGCGCTTGGTGGTGCCGATGTCATCGAAGGGCATGGCTCAGCCCCTCTGCGAGCATCTGAATGAAGGCCGCCGCGCAGAGCGCGATCAGCACCCAAGAAATGAACGGCTCGACCGGCGTCTGCTTTTGCCAAGCGTCGAACAGGAAGTACCCGTTGAACAACCAGCCAAAGCTGCAGAACACGCTGAAAGCGGCTTTCGCATAATTCATCGGATCGCCTCAGACAGCGTGACCGACTGAGCCTTCCGCCGAAGGCCCTGCGTGTAGGCCTGAGCAGCCGCGAGGTAGGCCTTCCGCAGATCGTCGAGCGAAGGATCCTGCTGAGCCGGATCGTCGTAGAAGATCGCGACCGGCACGCCGAGGTGATCAGCGATAGCATTGAGCCGGGGGGCGGCTTCGGTGGTGAGATTGGGGGCCATCAGGCGGCCTCCCCGATCTCAGCGAGAACAGCGGCCTCATCCGCGGCGATCTCAGCTTCAATGCACCGGGTCTCTTCGGCTTCGGCCTCGTCGGCAGCCTCTTGAACATCGAGCAGATCGTGAGCGTGGTAGACTGCAGCCGCACGGCAATCCAGGTCGGCGGCGATGATCTGGCCGGCCAGGAACACGGCGTAGAAGCGACCGGCCTGGCCGACGCTGTAGGGGGCGATGTCGTTGAAGGCCCGCATAATCAGGCCTCCTCAGCAGCGATAGAGGCGAAATAAGTATACAACTTATCGTCGCCGTAACCGCAGAAACAATCAGCCCTGAAACCTACCTCGAAGTTCGCAGGTAGTGAGCCCTTACGCCCAATTCCGCTTCGGTTTTGGACAGATGGAGTGCGATCGAGGGCCATGTCTCAGGCCTCCCCACAGAAGCGGCGGACGGCCGGCAGATCGCGGATGATCATGAACAGGCCGGCGCCAAAGAAGCCGGGAGTCACGAAGCTGAGGAAGATGATCTGGTCGGGGGTGAGGTGGGACATCGGGGGCTCCGTGGCGCCGCTTCGATGTCCCCGTTCTAACAACGCCCCGTTTTAAATGCAAGCGAAAAAACCACGATGCGTTGTTTTATTCGCCCGGAGCGTGGCGGTTTTGGTTCCTATTGCAGCTAGGAAATAATCTGTTCACTGTATGTTCCTTCGCGTTGTGATCGCGATGCCGAATATGTTACCGTTTTGTCAGGGAGGCCCAAATGAACGACGAGCAGCCGAGCGATAGCGAGGACCGTGAGCGCGCCTTGCGTATGCTGGCCTTGCAGATAGTCGGCCAACTGCCTGCAAATTTTGCAGAGGCTGAACAGACGCTTGAGTACGCGCGAGCGCTGCTCACGGACTATTTGCACAGCAAGCCGGGCAAAAGCCGACAGCCGCTTAGGATTGTCACCTAGCTAGGCTGTTTTGCGAGGACGGCCGCGGCGTCCAGGTTTGGCCGTCGCCAGCTTATCGGCCAGCGCGACGGGAAGCGTGCCCCGCAGCCCGCGATAGATCCAATCTAACGACGCGCCGTCCTTCTGCGCGATCGTGAGAGCAATACGGTAGTCTAGCGGGCGCTCACCGCGCTCGTAGTTGCCCCAGGCCTGCTGGCTCTCGACGCCGTAACGCACGGCCATTTCTTCCTGGCTCAAGTCTAGCGCGCTCCTGAGGAGCCGCAGTCGCTCGCCAATTGCGGTCAAGCTGTCCGCTTCGCGCGTTTCGATATCCATGTTTGGAATATGCCAAAACGCGGCGTTGTCGCCTAACAACGCTTTGGGGTATTGACTAACACAACGCGCCGTTTTAATTATCGGCGTATGGCGCACCTCCGAACCATCACCGAAGTGATCGACGCCCTTGGCGGCCGGGTCAGGGTTCAAGAGCGGTTCGGAGCTTCGCAGCAGCGCGTCTGGAATTGGATCGCGCGCGGCACTTTCCCCCCGACGACGTTCATTCCGATCACAGAAGCTGTCGAAGCGCTTGGTCATACGGCCTCTCCGACGCTTTGGAAAACTGTGCCGGTCGCTGTCGTCATAGCTTCGCGATCGGGAGCGGCAGCATGATTATGCTCGTCATCGTCATCTTCGCGTGCGGCTTCCACATCCTTGGAAGTCTCTGTGAGAGCGCACCGATCTTCGAAGGCGGCGTCCTGCAGAAGCCCAAACCCTCTGGTGTCACGGGCTCTCTCGCTGCTGGTGGCCTGGCTCTCATCGCTCTCATCGCATCGGCGGTAATGGCATGAGCGACGGCTTGGATCGCAGTGCCGAGCAGATGCTCGCTTCGTACATCGACCGCATCCTTCGGCTCCGCGAGGAGATCGATGGCATTCAGTCCGATGTGAAGGAAGTTTACGCCGAGGCCAAAGCCAACGGCTTCGACAAGACGGCCATGGGCGCGCTCGTCTCTGAGCTGCGCAAGGCTGGCAAGGACGCGAGCAAGGCCGAGGAAGCCGCTGCGATCCTCGAACTGTACCGCGAGGCCTATCAACGCGCTGCCTCGCATACGCATGCACGTGAGGCAGCCTGACATGGGCGCCTTGACGGACGCATCAGACACCACCTTCCGGCACGTCGTCCTCACCACGGACGGCGGTCAGATCCGGTACGTCGCCGCTCACCGGCGCCTCTACGTCGTCAAGCAAGGGCCGGGTGGACGCCACGTCGTCACCACGCCTGTCGAGGTCGAGCGGGCTCGCCTGATGGCCCGGCGGATCTTGGAGCTTTGCGACCTCACTGAAGCCAACGGCATGGAGGTCGGTTGAATGGCTGGCGGTGGTCCTCTTCCCGTCCGTGAGTATGCCGACCCTGCCGAGATGATGCGGCACGCCGCTGAGGTTCGAGCCCGGCTGCTTCCCAATGGCTCGTTCAAGTCGGCTGCGCTTCGCAGTGCCCAGCCGGCCAATCAGGTCCCGGTTCAGGCGCCCGCTCCGCAGCCTCGGCCTGAGCCGAAGGTAAAGCAGGACGGCTTCATCCCGCCGAAGCCCGCTCGCCCGCAGGATTTCGAGGATCCGAAGGCGTTCACCATGAAGCGCCTTACCGCGATCTGCGCGGAGGTCACCGGCGTCACCGCCTTGGAGATCACCTCGCATCGGCGCCGGCCGCATCAGGTCAAGGCTCGGCACATCCTCTGCTGGATCGCCAAGAACTATACCGGCCTGAGTCTGCCCCAGATCGGTCACCGTGTCGGTCGGCGTGACCACTCCTCGGTCTGGTTCGCCGTACACAAAGTTCAGGCGATCTTTCAGCGCCTGGATGCTGTGAAGCCCGACTGCCCTGTAGCGGCGGTTGAGCTTCTGTGGGCTGCCGATTGGGCGGAGGTATCGCAATGATCCCTTCGCCATCACTTTACCTCGTCTGCGCGACTGCCAGGCTTGCCGGCCGGGCGTTCGCTCAACTGCGGTCGATCATAGGCCTTGCCGGGCCTGTAGTTCCGACCGCTCTCCCGCACCGCGCATTCATGGTCCAGCCCGGTCCATGCGCGGTCACTGTAATCCAGTTTGCGTCTCGTCCTCCTGTCCAGATCAGCCATCAGGGCCTCCGCTTCGTCGAGGATCATTCGACAGGAAGCGGCACTGCTGATGCGCAAATTCTCTTTGCAGGTTTCGCAAATGGTCACGGCTGAGGTCACGCAGGCCAAGGCTTTCGCTGGCGCGCTACTGCGCTGGGAGAGCCGTGGCCCAGGCGACACCGAGAATGCCATGCGTCGGATCGCACGCCGACACGGCATCGAATACGGCCAGCTCTGGTCGCTGCGCTATCGCGCGCCGAAGCGGATCTGGGCCGACGTGCTCACCAAGATCGCACTCGCTTACGACGCGGAACGCGATCGGCAACTACGAGCGCTCAAGCATGACACCGACCTTACCGAGATCGCCGCCGCCGGGACTCCCCTCAATTCTGTGGCGAAGGCTCGCGCTGTACTTCGACAGGCAGCGAATGAGGCTGATGTCTTGGTGGTCAAGGAGCGGCAATGACTAGCCTAGTCTACTTCATCCAGTCACAGGACGGCCTCATCAAGATCGGGTGGACCTCTGATTTAGCGCGGCGCGTCAACAATCTTGCCGTTGGCGCATCGGGGCCGATCTCTGTGCTCGCAACGACGCCGGGCGGACGTACGCTTGAGGCTCATTTGCATGAGCGTTTTGCTTCGGATCGGGAGCAGGGTGAGTGGTTTAGGCCAAGCGACGATCTGCGCTCGCTTATTCGACTTATCCTCTCTGGCGCCACAGACGTATTCGCACACGGTCTTGTAGACACCATTGAAATAGATAATTCTGTAGGTGCGCGCGGTCACAGAGCCGAAGAGGCAACTCGCTACGCTAGGCGCATTCTAGATCTCGAAATTGAACGCGGACTCAGCGTGCGAGAAGGCATCGCTCGCATCGCGCAGAAATTGAACGTTGCAAACGGGGCGATTACAGCCCTCCTTTATCGCTCTCCTAGCAACGTCCCGGCCGATCTTTATTTCGATCTGCGCGGCCTTCTGGCGGACCATCTTCGGTCGAAGCTTGCTGACCTTCGTAACGAACTGACGGCGATACGTCATCGTCAAGCTTCGACCATGACCTCAGAAGATTTGACCGAAATAGACGCTGAGGTCGCTCGGATCCGGGAGAAAATCGCGGCTTTTCGCGAGGCGACCGATGCCTACCGCCTCCGGCCAGATCACCAACCGCGAGGTGCGTCTCATGAAAGAGATGCGCTCGCGGAACTGCACCAACACCGAGATCGCGAGCGCTATCGGGTGCTCGCGAGCCACCGTGCTCCGCTACGTCGGCGAGTCTCCGAAGGTCTCGCAGAACCCGGAGCGCCAACGCCTCATGCATGACCGCATGCGGGATCGCGCCCTTCGCTACACCGCCTTGTCGAGCGCGCTGCGGCCTACGCCCCGCTCTTGGTCACGCCCAGCCCCTTCTGATCCCTCTCACTGCACGAGGCGCCCGTGAAAAACGAATGCTTGGATGCCGTCACGGGTGCGCTGGAAGAGGCGGGCATTGCCTACACGGTTGGTCACGGTGGGAAGCACTATCGGATCGACTTTGAGGTCAACGGACGCCGCTGCCGCACGACGTGCCCCGTGACGCCGAGCGATCACCGGGCGGCTTTGAACAGCGCCTCGCAGGTTCGCCGGATCATTCGCCAAGCTCAGGAAGAAACGACTGCTCAACAGGAGGACGCAATGGATCGCGCGGGAAATGAGAACGCGTTGGCATTCCTCTTCGAGGGCAAGAGCCTTCGGGTCGATGACCGCGACGGTGCCCCTTGGTTCGTCGCTGCCGATGTCTGCGCCGCGCTCGAACTGTCGAACCCTAGCGTGGCGGTTCAAGCGCTTGATGCCGATGAGAAGGCTAAGTTGAACTTAGGCTCGGGGTCAGACGCGACTGTCGTCTCCGAAAGCGGCCTCTACACTCTGATCCTCCGCAGCCGAGGCGCGACGACCCCCGGCACGTTGGCTCATCGCTTCCGCAAGTGGGTCACGGGTGATGTGCTGCCGTCGCTTCGAAAGCATGGTGCATACGCAGCGGACCCGGCGCTGATGCGTCAAATCGCTGTGATGGCGGCGGATCTCGCCGATGTCCGCGCCGCCGCAGATCTCGCCTTGGAAGCCGCTGGACGCCTTGAGGCTGGCAAGGTCGCCCCGACCGTCGATCTGGCCTCCACGGTTACCTCAGACGATCTGATTGCCCTTGCAGGCATCAAGCCCGGCCAGCGCGTGCGCGGAACCTCGGCCATGGTGACGGGCCGCGTTCTGACCTTCACCGCCGGTCACGGCTGCTTCAAGACGCCGGCCCATCTCAACCCGTCGATGCCTTGGCGCTTCCCGCGGGAGAAGGCGACCGAGTGGCTGTTCGGCTCGCAGCTCGGCGCTGAGCAGATCCGCAATCAGATCGCTCGACAGGCCCACAAGAAGGCGCAGCGCGCCCGGCCGGCGCAGCAGGGGCATCTCACACTGGTTGGAGCGCCTTGATGCCCTCGGCCGCCGCCATCATCGCAGGACAGCACGAGCGGAAGGCGGTTGAGCGCGTCCTGCTGCGCCTACCGATGCCGCCCTCGTCCAACGCCGTCTGGGCTCATCGCAAGGGTGGCGGCGTCCGGCTGTCGGATCGCTATCGGCGCTGGCTGACGGATGCTGGCTGGCGGATCAACCAGCAGCGGCCGGGCCGGATCGCGGGCGGCTACGTGCTGACGCTGTGGCTGCCGGCCGTGTCCCGGATGGACCAGGACAACTGCATCGCTGGTGTCTCCGACATCCTGCAGAGCTTCGGCATCATCGGCAACGATCGGGATGCCGAGGAGACGCATCTGCACTGGCACGGGTCGTCGAACGACTTGATCGCCGAGCTGCGCCCGTTCGTCGGCCTCTCGCGCGTCCAGCGGCCCTGCACAGCGTCGGAGGCCGCATGAGCGAGCACACCGACAAAACAAAGCCGGGTCCAGCCGGCCTCTACTTCAGCCTCCGTCTCCTCAGCCGGAACGCGCATATCGCTGCGATCCCGTCAGAGCGTGCGGCGCGAGAGGCCCTGGAACGCTGGTGTGCCTACTGCGGCCAGCGCTCCTGCTACGGCTTCGGAGAGACGCTGACGACGGTCGGCGTGCTCACGTGTTCCGACCCGTCCTGCATCGCCTCTGCCGAGGCTGAGATCGCGCGTCGCGACTGCCCGGCTCCTCCCGCCAAGCCCCGTTCCCCTACCCCTCAAGGGGAGGGGTCGCCGAGCCTGGATCTCTTCGGAGAAGCCGCATGAACAACCTCGACCTTTTCACGTGCTGCGCCCGCGAGGCTGGCTGCCTTCCTGAGAACTGGGTCGGCGTGATCTTCACGCAAGTTGGCCACCCGGCCAACAGCCAAGGCGTGATGGTCCGTGGCGCCGTCTGCCCGCCGAAGACGCGCGGCCCAGACAAAGGCGAACCCTGTTGGGCTCGTCGAGATCGGGCGACCGAATGTGAGGTCTTCGTTTCGCATGAAGCCTTTGCCTCCACCAAAGCCAACCTTTTGAGCGAGCGGGGGCGCCGGTCATGACCCACACCATCACCCTCACCCGAGAGCAGTACGAGGCGATCTGGGATGGCCTAGATCAACTCCGAGACCGACATGATCACCTCTATGAGGTCACGTCGGCTCTGATCACTCTTGGCCTCCATAAGCCGGCTGCCCTGATCGACGATGTCCACGAGGACGCCGTCGCGGAGACGATCCGCCTACAGGGCATTTTGGTCAACGCCGACGACGCCGCGCCGCTGCCTGAAAAGGTTTGGTCTGTCGTTAACTGGTTGTTTTCATTCCGAAAATCCAACAGGGAGGCGTAGACCGCTATGGGTGGCGACTATGGCATCAATCGCCTCATTGAGCAGCTTCAGCTTGAGATCGGCGCGAACGTCTATCAGCGGTTCGATAAATGCGAAGGCACGCACATTGAGCGGATCTTCGAGACCGGTCTTCATGCCATGTCGGCCTTCTTGGGTCTGCAGGGCGTCCCCGGAAGCATTGCGCCCGCTACCTTTCTGCCTGGCTCAATGCCGGACGACGTTGGGTTCGGGCCTGGCCGGTCTCACATCTATTTCTGGCGCCAATACACCGTTCTGGATTGGAAGGTGGATTTCCTGTTGGGTATGCAGGCCTTGGACGGTGGTGAGTGCTACGTCGTAGTCGAGTGCGACGGGCATGAGTTTCACGAGCGTACCAAGGAACAGGCGGCGAAGGATCGGTCCCGTGACCGCCGGCTGCAGGATGCTGGCTATCGGATCCATCGCTACACTGGGCACGAGTTGTACAAAGACCCGTGGCAGTGCGTGAACGACGCAATGCTCAGCCTCCTTCGACTTGCAGAAGGTCAGGCCAGATGAGCGAGCGCGGGGTCTTTGCCGTAGACCGCGGCATCTGGTCGGACCCAGATTTTGCGGATGAACAGTTCAGCGAGCGCGAGGCATTCCTTTGGATGCTCAGCGAAGCGGCTTGGCGGCCGACCAAGGTGCGCATCGGAGCCAACGTTGTTGACCTCGCCCGCGGGCAGCTCGCGTTCTCAACGCGGTTCATGGCCGCCAAGTGGAAGTGGTCTGAGGCTCGGGTGCGCCGTTTCCTCGGCCGCCTGATTTCGGCTGAAATTGTCTGCACTACCACTGATAAAATAGCGACGCACGTCACGATCCTGAAATACGATAGATTTCAGCGTGTTAGCCTGCCCAATGCAGACGTTCCGACGCACACGCGACGCACCTCCGACGCACCTGCGACGCACCCGCGACGCAAAGAAGAAGACAAGGAATACAGGGAAGACATTCAAGATATCTCCTCACTTCGTTCGGAAAGCGCGCCTGCGGCGCCCAGCCCGAGGAAGCGGAAGATCGATCCGAACTGGCAAATCGGCCTGGCGGAAGTCGCCGCAGCCGCCGAATGCCAAGTCTCTGAACAGCGTGCTCGCGAAATCTGGCCTGCTTTCATCGACCATCATGTCCTGCGTCAGACGCTCGGCGTCGATTGGATCCGCGGTTGGCGGACCTGGTGCCGCAACGAGGTGAAGTTCTCGGCCCGCGACGACCGCCAGAGGCAGCGCTCACCGCCGAAACCCGCCGATTTCTGGGCTGCTGAAGCCATCGACGCGAACGCCGAACTCACCGGAGGCCGCTATGACAACCGCCCTTTCAGCCGTGACGCAGACCCGTGGGATCGTTCCGGTGAGCCGGGCGGTCGCAGATCTGACCAGCAGGCTTCACAACAAGCTGGAGCCGATCCCTGGGGAGTTCCGGCGATGCGCCTTGTCGTCAGCCGATGAGCCCTCTGCTGAGCAGCGAGCGGCCCTGGTTGAGCGGCGTCAGCACCTCGACGAGCGGCTTCAGCCCTCCGACAACGCGACAGTGCTCCGCTCGGTAGGCCTTCTTCGGTCGATCATGGCCACTCAGCCTGTCGATGAGGAGACACGAAAGCTTCAGAAGGCGGCGTTCCTGATGACGCTGACCAAGTACCCTGGCTGGGCCGTGGAAGCCGCCTGCGCGCAGTTCCTTGAGGCCGACAAGGGGGAGGGGATCCACGCCCCGAAGCCTGGCGAGATTGCCACCGTCTGCCGCCGCCTGATCGCTGAAGCGCAGTACGAGCGGGCCAAGATAAATGCGGTGCTGGACGCCGAAGTCTACGTACCGCCGACCGATGAGGAGCGGGCGCAAGTTGCCAAGGCGCTGGCCGAGTTCTCCGCGTCCTTCGCCAAGCAGACGGGCGGCGACTTCAACACCATCCGGTCGAACGAGGCCGGCAGTGAGCACGCCAAGCGCATGTCGGATCGGGCCGCCGCCAACGCCCACCTCTCCGACCTAGAAGCCCGCAGAGCCAAGCGGGAAGGTGAAATGAAGAAGGAGGATGTGGCTTGAGCACGACACCGATTTTCGCTGTCGAGAAAGGCTCCTACTCGGACTACCGAGTTATCGGTGTGTTCAGCACGCGAGAGGCCGCCGAGAAGCTCGCCGCTTGGACCAACGCTGGCGCGAGCCGGATGGATGTAGCCGAAGTGGCAGAGTGGGTTTTGGACCCACCGTGCGAGCGGATGAATGCCGGCCTGACACTCTGGGCAATCGACATGCATCGCGACGGCCGCGTTGAGAGCGGCTTCGAACTCTCCCGGGGCATCGATGACGACTACCGCGAAGAGCAGCGCCTGAAGGACGACTGGGCTCCGTCGTTGGCTTCGGCCGGCCAGTGGGTGCCCATGGTCAAGACCGGCAAGCGCCGTCTCTACGCCGCTGTTCTGGCAACCGACAAAGACCACGCGATCAAGATCGTCAACGAGCGCCGCGGTCAGATGATCGCAATGGGCGAATGGGAGGATGCCTCTTGAGCACCCAGGAACAGCGAGCCCGCGCCTACTGCCACAGCATCCACGCGGATCCCGATGCGATGGTCTCCGGCATCAACAAGTACGGCTTCGGCCATGCCGACCGGATCACCCAAGCCCGCTGGCGCTGGTACGTCGGCGCCGTCATCCAGCAACAGCACGCAGCAGAGTGATACGATGGGCGCCCGACTGTACGGAAAGCACCTCGGCACCAAGCCGGACAATGACAACCAGCCGAAGACCAAGACGAATGAGATCCCGCTGGAGCACGACGAGCGCCGCGGGGCGCCGGTGATCGAGAAGGAGGCCGGCAAGGGCTGGTACTGCCTCATCACCGTGCCTCAGGGCGAGTACCGCTGCCAGGATGGGCTCAGCGAGGCTGGCGTGCCCAGCTATGTGCCGACAGAAACCTACTGGGAGCGGCGCCGGAAGGGCAGGGACCTATACCTGACCGAGCTGCAGCGGCCCTTGTTCCGAGGCTACCTCTTCGCACACCTTCCGCACCCGCAGTGGCGCAAGGATGCCGTTGGAACTGAGTATCCCGTGCTGCCCGACGCCTGGGGGCCGACGATCAAGCCCCGTCACCAGCCAGCCTCGCCGATCGGTGTCCTGTCCTGCCTCGGCAACCATGGCTACCCGGTCCCGATGCCGATCCGCTACATGCTGGCAGACGGCACGCTCGGCGGCATTGGACCCATGGCTGATGAGGAGCGGGAAGGCTGGTTCGACGAGCGCAAGCGTCAGAGCCTCATCGCCTTCCGCAACGCCCGATCTGCAGAAGCCCTGCGCCTGGCAGCCCTGCCGGCTGTAGCCAAGGGTGAGCGCATTCAGATCACCGAGGGGCCGTTCGCTGGCGCCACCGGCACAGCCGACAACGACAACGACGGCAAGGGCCGGTTCCGGATCCTCACCTCGGTCTTCGGCGGGATGGCGCTGATGGAGGTGTCTCTGGATGGGGTCGAGAACCTAGATCGGCCGATGCACAAGGCGCCGGAAGCGCTGAGGCGGGCCTGAGGCGCAACAGGTTCGTCACTCGGAACCCTCGGAACCCTCGGAAGCCTCTTTGCCCGGCTTCCGCTTCTCTGCCTTCGACAAGGCTTCCTCGACGGCTCCACGGATGAACGCGGCCATGCGCTGCTTGCCAACAAGCGCGATGATCCGGCCCTTCACGCCCGCCGGCAGGCGGACCTTCGTCTCTTCGACGTTTAGCGCGGGGCGGCCCACAGCAGGATTGGCTTTCTCTCCTTGGCCATCTTCCGCGATGGCGCGGTCAACGGCCTGGCGTGCTGCCGCGACGCTTACCCTGAACCATTCCCCATGCACACGGCCTTCTTGGAGAAGCCAGTGCGCCCGACGCTCGACATCGGAGGCCAGATCGCTGTGAACAGGCCGCGCATGCAGGATCGACAGCGCCGCTCCATGCCCGGTCTGGATCGCCTTGAGGCGAGTGGCCGGATTGTACGCAAGGCCGATTTTCTTCAGCCCCTTAGCGGCGCCGATGACGTAGATAGTGGTGTCTCTTTTTGTCAATTTCCGTCCCCGGGAAATGCCGATGCCTGTTGACACCATAACCGGGGACGCTTATTCTGTCCATATCGAGAGACGGAGCCGAGCAGATGCCTTTACCCACCCTCCACGGCATGTACCGGCATCCGCACATGGGCGTCTTCGAGCAGATCGCAGTGGGTCAAATGGCGAGCGCCGATGCGGTTCGCGCTGCAGCAGACATGATCTTGGCCGACGCAAACTGGTGCGAGTTCGGTCTCTACATCTGCAATCGCTCCGCGGCGTGGAAGCAGAAGAACCCTATCTGGTACTGCCCTGAGGTGTGGGCCCCTGAACTTCCGAGCCGCCTATCATGAGCGGTTCCATCGATATTGACGCGGTGCTTGATGCTATTGCTGTTCTTCGGGATGAGGCACTGTGGCAACAGCGCGTCGCCGAGGATAGAGTTGAGCGATTTACCCGATTAGAAGACTACGGTCGTATGTCGGTGGCATCTTCAGATGCGAACCGGCACATGGAAAAGGCCAGTGCATTCAGTCGAGCTTTGCGAGCCGCACAGGCTGTCGCGGATAGAGGTAATGCAGGAGCGAAAGGGGGCAACGAAAGGCCAGTCAATACCCCCATTCGTGATGACATTCAGTGCCGCGAGGTAGGCGCTGCGACCTCGGATTAACTGCCGTTGAAGCAAGCCATAATTTGGCTGATCTGTGATCAGGGAACGGTCGAATGAGCAAACTTGACGAAGAGCAGACATTGCTAGTTCTGCGACAGATTGCGGCCCTGCGCGATGACGCTACTGCAGCGGAACTAACTGCGGGTGCCTTCCAGCAAGAACTGGATGCCTGTTGGGAAGGGGCAGGCAAAACCGGCAAACTCATCAACGCCGAGCGCGCACTTCAACTTCGTGGGTTCGTGCCCGATGCAAAGAACGATGCAAGGTATAAGCGCAAGCTTGCTGAAGCCTTAGAGACGCTTTTGAATGCCACGTAAACCGATGCGAGTTCTTGGATCAACCGCCGTTGAAGCAGAACCGAATAGGTAGTGCCTATTGATGTGTTGACGGCTGATTGACCATGCCGTATATAGCGCACTGGCACCGAGGTATGGCTAGCGCCTGAGCCTCGGCGGCGACCAACGAGGGGAACCCCCAAAGGATCGCGAGCCGAAGCTTGATGCGCCGCTCAAAAGAGACGGCTTCAGGTGACGGGGTTACTGTCCCCAAAGCACAGAGTTTCGCCCCATAGCGCACAGTGCTCGGGCTAACAGTTCGGCGCAGTGGTCTCGCGTAAGCGCACCTCCCCTGGCTAGGGTCGGCTAGTCTGCACCGAAACCCTGTCTTAGCCGGGCCGCAGGGCTCAAGACCCGGCGAGGCGATCAGCTAGGGCGCTCGCTTCGGCACGCAGCGGGGAAGCCTGCTCCCTCCTAGCACCAAGTTCCGGTAGCCATTCATGCGCCTTCCCATCGCGCTCGCCTTCCTGGCGATAGCGCTCTCCACCCCTGCGCATGCCCTCGACAGCGATGGCACAGAGCCGGATCCGGTTCTGACGCCGGGAGCTGTGAGGACGACAGTTCGGGATGAGATCGTAGGCGTGAACACCGCCACAGTTCGCAACGTCTCTGGCGCCGAGAAGCTGGCCGTGTATCGCCGCTACGGTATGACCGGCCCGCACGACACCATCCCAGGCACGAGCCATCAGGCGCCCTTTGAAATCGACCACCGTGTGCCGCTCTGTGCCGGCGGCGCCAACGACATCACCAACCTCTGGGTCGAAGCTAGCGACGGCCCGTGGACATTTCACGATAAGGACGCCCTGGAAGACCGTTTGTGCTCCAAGCTGCGCAAGGGCCTCGTGACGGTCGAACGGGCCCAGGCGGTCTTCCTAGGCGATTGGAAGGCCGGTTACGTCGCTGAGTTCGGGCACGCCCCGCAGTGAACCCCGAAGAGCCCTTCCCCTTCGACCAGATCGGCCTCCTCCCAGACGACTGG
>Ga0182228_1000002_pt1 | contig 62347 bp, 50 predicted proteins | sample G6R1MG_19_FD_128385 | JGI IMG/M metagenome (GOLD analysis project Ga0182228, IMG submission 128385) | Miscanthus phyllosphere microbial communities from Michigan, USA - G6R3_MAIN_07NOV2016_LD1 MG | ecosystem: Host-associated > Plants > Phyllosphere > Phylloplane/Leaf | place: USA: Michigan... | reverse complement strand
CTCCATGGCACTCAGCTCAAGGTCCAGCAGCGTGTTATTGGTCACGAAGCCCAGGCCGATACCGGTCGTCGCATTAGCTGCGCCCAGGTCCACGAACGGCACGTTGGAGGTAGTACTGCTGCCGGTGTTACCGGCCTCGTCACCGTTATTATCCAGCCCGTAGGTTGTCCATTTGCCGCTGCCGCTGGTGTTGGTAGAACCGCCCCAGCGAACCCCGAGTTGCTTGTTGTAATCGACGTTGGCCTCGACGATGCGCGCCTCGATCATCACCTGGCGTACCGGGATGTCCAGTTGCGACACGATACGACGCAGCTCGTCGAGGCGCTCTTGGGTCTGGTAGGCAATGATGTTGTTGGTCCGGTCGTCCACCGTGATCGAACCGCGCTCGTCGGCCTTGGACTCGGCACTGGTCACGGACTGGAACAGCTTGGCGATGTCGGCAGCCTTGGCGTAATTGACTTGCAGCAGCTCACGACGCAGGGGCGCCAGCTCGGCGATCTGCTTGAGCGACTCCAGCTCCTGACGCTCGCGGGCGGCAATTTCATCGGCTGGCGCAACCAGCAGCACGTTGCCGACCTTGCGCTTGTCCAGGCCCTTGGTTTTCAGCACCAGGTCCAGCGCCTGATCCCATGGCACATTCTGCAGACGCAGGGTGATACCGCCCTGGACCGTATCACTGGCCACCAGATTGAGGTTGGTGAAGTCGGCAATCAGTTGCAGTACCGAGCGTACGTCGATGTCCTGGAAGTTCAGCGACAGCTTTTCACCGGTGTACACCGGTTTGTCAGCGGCGCGGCGGTCCAGATCCTCATTGGTCAACGGGCGCACGCTGATCGTCAGCTTGTTTTCGGTCTGGAACGCCGAGTAGTCGAAGGCACCCGACGGCTCGATCAGAATACTGGCCTTGTCACCCGACGCCGAAGCACTGACGAACTGTACCGGCGTGGCGAAGTCCTTGACGTCCAGCCGGACGCGCAGCGGTTCGGGCAGCTGGGTCTTGGCGAAGTCCACGCGGATCTTGCCGCCCTGCTCCTGAATATCCGGGGCAATGCTGGGGTTGCTCAGGTCGATGACCACATTGCCCTCACCCAACTCGCCACGCTGGAAGTCGACATTGCGGATGGCCTTGACGCCTGCGGGGATGAACGGTTTGGCGGATGCAGGCGTGGGCGGTGGCACCGCGACCCGTTGCGCACCCATTGCGGTGGTCGGTTGGGAAGCTTGCGCGGCGCCGGCACCCTGGCCGATGACCACGAACAGGTTGTTGCCATCGACGCGGGAGCTGTACGGCGAAAGCGTGGTCAGGTTGATGATCACCCGGGTGCGGTCCTGAGCCTGTACCACAACCACACTGCGCGCATTACCGGTGCCCAGGTCACGACTTTTGGTCGCCAACTGGCTGGTAACACCCGGCAGATCCAGCGCAATGCGCGCTGGTTGCGACGTGGTGTAACCGCGCGGTGCCGGCACCGGGGCGTCGAATGCCAGCTTCAGCTCGATGCGGTCACCCGGCAGGGCGGCGACATCCAGGGTCTTGAGGTTGGCAGCCTGGAGAACCGGCGCCAGCACCGCGATGCATAACGACACGCCGATAATCGAGAGAATCCGGGTCATGATCAATTTCCGTTGAGCGCTACTGTGCATACTTGGCCTTGCCCACTTCATGAGCGTTCTTTGAGGGCGATAGTGCGCGGCCTTTCCAGCCACGCCCCCTCTCCATCAGGAACAATTTCGATGACATCAACCTGCGCGTCGCCGATCGACACTACCCGGCCGTTGTTACGCCCCAGATAATCGCCCACCTTGACGCGATGAACACCTCCGGCACCGCGCAGCAGGGCAAACGTCCCCGACTCGTTACCAATCGTGCCGACCATCTCGAACGACTCGATATTGAAACCTTCAAGAAACTGCCTGACCCGGTGTTCGTCCGGCGCCACCAGCCGTGAACCCTTCTGGCGGTTGAGCAGGTCGATCTTGACCGGCGGCTGGAACGGACTGCGCAGCGTGGAGGCGTTGTAGGTGAACGCCTCGTACGGCCGAAACTTGGGTAAAGGTTCGATGTTGCCACTCGGGCGGGCTCTGGCCTGATCCATGAATTCGGACAGATCGGCAAAATCATTGTCATTACCGCAACCGGCCAGCCCTGCCAGAACCACACTGACGCACAGCAATCGCGCCGCCCTCATTTCTTCAGCCCTTCATCGTTGTAGCGGTAGGTCTTGGCCAGAATGCTCATGCGCAACTTGGTCGGCACCTTGGGATCGACCGGCTTGATCTCGAAATCATGCAGCGTGACGATGCGCGGCAGGCTGGCTACACCGCTGACGAAGGTCGCCAGGTCGTGATAACCACCGACCACGGTGATCTGTATCGGCAGCTCGATGTAGAACTGCTGGACCGCCTCGGGCAGCAGCTTGATTTCCTCGAACTCAAGCCCGCTTCCCAGCCCGGTGCGGGTGATGTCCTCAAGCAGGCCGGGCACTTCGGTGTCGCTGGGCAATTGCCGCAGCAGGGCGCCGAAGGTGTTTTCCATCTCTTCCATCTGCTTCTTGTACGGCTCGAGGTTGGCCGCCTGGAAGGCCTTGTTGGAGAACTGCTCCTTGAGCGTCACCTCGCTGTTCTGAGCGCTTTCCAGTTGGGTTTCCAGGTCCTGGATAAAGAAGAAATAGCCCAGTGCGAAAATCATGACCGCAACCAGGAGCCCGGCAATGGCCTTGACCGCTGCGGGCCATGAGCCCAGGTTGTTCAGGTCCAGCTCGCTCAGATCGACCTTGCGCAACCCTTCCAGCCATTCGGACATATTCATGGCTTGGCTCCTGGGGCAGCGGCAACCGGCGGCTGGGTCTGGCGTACGGTCAGCTGAAAGACATTGGCCTGATCCACGGCACCGGCCGTGGTGGCCTTGACCTCGGTCAGGCTCGGCGCTTCCAGCCAGTCAGAGGCTTCAAGATTACGCATCAGGTCGGAAACCCGGTTGTTCGACTCGGCAGCGCCATTGATGGCAATCAGCTTGTCGGTCATTTTGACCTGTGAGTAGTAGACGCCGTCCGGCAGGGTCCGCGCCAGTTGATCGAAGACGCGCCCGGTGATCGGGCGGTTGCCTTGCAGGTCCTGAATGATCTTCATGCGCTCGAGCAGCTGTTTGCGCCGAGCCTTGAGATCACTGATCTCCTTGATGCGGATATCGAGCTGGGCAATCTGCGTCTGCAGAAAGGCATTGCGCGCCATCTGATGCTCGATGGCATTGCTGACGTAACGATCGATCAGAAACAGAATGCCGACTGACACCACCAGCACGCCGACCAGTGCGGTCAGGAAGCGTTTCTTTCGTTCTTCGCGAAGCTCTTCGCGCCACGGTAATAAGTTGATCCGCGCCATCAGTCGAAGCTCCTCAACGCCAGACCACAGGCGATCATCAGGGCTGGCGCGTCACTGGCCAGGGCCCCGGCATTGACCTTGGCGCTCAGGGCCATGTCGGCAAACGGGTTGGCGACCATGGTCGGAGTGCCGATGCGTCGCTGGATCAGATGCTCCAGCCCTGAAATCGAAGCCGTGCCGCCTGCCAGCATGATGTGATCCACAGAGTTGTATTGACCGGCCGCGAAGAAGAACTGCAGGGAGCGGGAAACCTGCTGCACCAGCGCTTCCTTGAAGGGGTCGAGCACTTCGCTGACGTAGTCGTCGGGCAAGCCGCCCTGCTTCTTGGCAAGCCCGGCCTCCTCCATGGAGAGCCCATAGCGGCGCTGGATTTCGTCAGTCAGCTGGCGCCCGCCAAACAGCTGCTCGCGGGTATAGATGATCCGGCCGTGATGCAGCACGCTCAGGGTGGTCATGGTGGCGCCGATATCGACCACGGCCACCGTCAGTTCGTCATGGCCGTTGCCCAGTTGCGCAGCCAGCAGCCCGAACGAGCGCTCAAGGGCGTAGGCCTCGACATCGACGACGCGCGCGGTCAGTCCGGCCAGTGCCAGCGCGGCCTCGCGCACTTCGACGTTCTCCTTGCGGCAGGCAGCCAGCAACACCTCGACGCGCTCGGGGTTGCGCACCGAGTAGCCCTGCACTTCGAAATCGATGGCGACTTCTTCCAGCGGATAGGGGATGTACTGGTCAGCCTCAAGCTTGAGCTGGTTTTCCATGTCATCGTCGGAAAGACCGGCGTCCATCTCGATGGTCTTGGTGATCACCGCCGAACCGGCCACGGCAACCGCCACGATCTTGACGCTGGTCTTGGCCTTGACGAGTACGCGTGACAACGCCTGCCCGACCCCTTCGAGTTCGGCAATGTTCTTTTCGACGACAGCGTTGGCCGGCAAGGGCTCTACTGCGTAAGACTCGACCTTGTAACGGGTGCCGGAACGACTCAATTCCAGGAGTTTTACCGAGGTGGAGCTAATATCGATCCCTAGAAGGGTGTTGGCCTTCTTACTGAAGAGTTCGAACACAACCTGATTCCTATGAGTTTCCGTCACTTACGGAGTTATTTCGGGCCAACGTCACTGTCGACAGCCTTGACAGTAGCGCAAATCACGCTTGGGGACGAAAAATGCTTATAATGCCCAGCGTTTTTTTCATTTAACAAAGCTTCAAGGCGTGTTCATTTGTAAATGCCTGCGCTTAACCCATTATTTTTTCTGGAAATCCAAAAGCCTTGATACGCCTGCTGAAGTTTTTCTGGTGGTCCCTCGTCGCGGTATTCTGCTCGCTGTTGCTTGGCCTGAGCGGCGCGTTTCTTTACCTGAGCCCGACCCTGCCATCCGTTGACGCGCTGCGAAGCATTCAACTGCAAATCCCCCTGCGCGTGTTCACCAGCGACGGCAAGCTGATTGCCGAGTTCGGTGAAATGCGCCGCACGCCGATTCGCTTCGCGGAAATCCCGCCCAATTTCATCAACGCACTGCTGTCGGCCGAAGACGACAACTTCGCCAACCACTATGGCGTCGACCCGGGCAGCCTGATGCGCGCCGCCACTCAGTTGGTCAAGAGCGGCCATATCCAGTCAGGCGGCAGTACCATCACCATGCAGGTCGCGAAAAACTTCTTCCTGACCAGCGAGCGCAGCTTTTCGCGCAAAACCACCGAGATTCTGTTGGCCTTGCAAATCGAGCGCCAACTTACCAAGGACGAGATTCTCGAGCTGTACGTCAACAAGATTTATCTGGGTAACCGCGCCTACGGGATCGAGGCGGCGGCGCAAGTCTACTATGGCAAGTCGATCCGTGATGTAAGCCTTGCGCAAATGGCCATGATTGCCGGTCTGCCCAAGGCACCGTCACGTTTCAACCCACTGGCCAACCCGACCCGTGCCAAGGAACGTCGCGACTGGATCCTGGGCCGCATGTATCGCTTGGGCAAGATCGACCAGACCGCTTACCAAGCCGCTTTGAATGAGCCGCTAAACGCCAGCTATCACGTGCCGACGCCGGAAGTGAATGCACCGTACATCGCTGAAATGGCGCGGGCTGAAATGGTCGGCCGTTATGGCAGCGAGGCCTATACAGAAGGCTTCCGCGTTACCACCACCGTGCCGAGCGACCTTCAGGAACACGCCAACAAGTCCATTCAGCAGGGCTTGATCGATTACGACCAGCGCCACGGCTACCGTGGTCCGGAAAGCCGCTTCCCGGGCATGACCCGCGCCAACTGGGCACAGGAACTGACCAAACAGCGCATGATCAACGGCCTTGAGCCCGGCATCGTGACGCAGGTCGACAAGACCGGTCTACGCGTTCTGACCCGCAACGGCGAGAAGGAAGAAACCGTCGACTGGGCCACCATGAAGTGGGCGCGTCCTTACCTGAATACCAACAGCCTGGGCGCCAATCCGAAGCAGCCGGCTGACGTTGCCAAGGTCGGCGACCTCGTTCGTCTGCTGCGCCAAGACGATGGCTCGCTGAAATTCAGTCAAATTCCCGTCGCGCAGAGCGCCCTGGTGTCGCTTGATCCGCAAAACGGTGCCATTCGCGCCCTGGTCGGCGGCTTTGCGTTCGAGCAGAGCAACTACAACCGCGCCATGCAGGCCAAACGTCAACCGGGCTCCAGCTTCAAGCCGTTCATCTACAGCGCTGCGCTCGATAACGGTTACACCGCTTCCAGCCTGGTGAACGACGCGCCTATCGTGTTCGTCGACGAATACCTGGACAAGGTATGGCGTCCGAAAAATGACACTAACACCTTCCTTGGGCCGATCCGCCTGCGCGAGGCGCTGTACAAGTCTCGTAACCTGGTATCGATCCGCCTGCTCCAGGCCCTCGGCATCGACAGCACCATCGACTACATCACCCGCTTCGGCTTCTCCAAGCAGGATTTGCCGCGCAACCTGTCGCTGGCACTGGGTACGGCGACATTGACCCCGATGGAAATCGCCACCGGCTGGGCGACCTTCGCCAACGGCGGTTACAAGGTCAGCCCTTATCTGATCCAGACCATCGAGAACCGTGACGGCCAGACCCTGTTTGTCGCCAACCCGCCAAGCGTCCCGGTCAATGACGTCAATACCGCGCCCAACACCTCGACCTTCGCGGTACATGACAGCCCGAGCGTGGTCACCGATGAGCCAGGGGCACCTGCTCAGCCTCAGGCGCCCGCAGTGGCAGAGCGTGTGGTCGATGCGCGCACCACGTACATTCTGAACAGCATGCTGCAGGACGTGATCAAGCGCGGCACCGGGCGCCGCGCACTGTCCATGAACAGACCGGACATCGCCGGCAAGACCGGTACCACCAATGATTCCAAGGATGCCTGGTTCTCCGGGTATAACGCGGACTACGTGACCACGGTGTGGAGTGGTTTCGATCAGCCTGAAAGTCTTGGCCGTCACGAATTCGGTGGCACGGTCTCGCTGCCGATCTGGATGGACTACATGAGCGCCGCGCTCAAGGACAAGCCGCCGCATCAGCAGGCCGAACCGCCAGGCATTCTCAGCCTGCGCGTCGACCCATTGAGTGGCCGCGCCGCCACGCCAAGCACGCCGAACGCATTCTTCGAGCTGTTCAAAAGCGAAGACACACCGCCAAGCGTCAACGAACTGGGCGGCAGCAGCGCACCGGGCAGCCCGTTGCCGGCAGATGAGTCAGCGCCGATCGATTTGTTCTGATAGCACAGACTTAATGGATCAGTAGATTTTCAGCGGCTGCACAGGCCTCTTCGTGAGCAAGCTCACTCCCACGGATTCGGGGACTTTCAGGATGATCCGGGGCTTTGTGAGAGCGAGCTTGCTCGCGAAGGCGTATTAGTGGGTCAGTAGATTTTCAGCGGCTGCACAGGCCTCTTCGTGAGCAAGCTCACTCCCACGGACTCGGGGACTTTCAGGATGATCCGAAGCTTTGTGGGAGCGAGCTTGCTCGCGAAGGCGTATTAGTGGGTCAGTAGATTTTCAGCGGCTGCACAGGCCTCTTCGTGAGCAAGCTCACTCCCACGGACTCGGGGACTTTCAGGATGATCCGGGGCTATGCGGGAGCGAGCTTGCTCGCGAAGGCGTATTAGTGGGTCAGTAGATTTTCAGCGACTGCACAGGTCTCTTCGTGAGCAAGCTCACTCACACGGACTCGGGGACTTTCAGGATAATCCGGGGCTATGTGGGAGCGAGCTTGCTCGCGAAGAGGCTAGTTCAATCCCTGAAAATGCCCCACAAGAGCAGGGCATCCAAGGCATAAAAAAACCCCTGCATCGCTGCAGGGGTTTTTTATTGGGTCAGGGATCAGCCCTTGAACACATCATCCACGCTGGTCAGCGGGTAGTGCTTCGGATACGGCAGGGTGGCAACGCCGCTTTCGATAGCGGCCTTGGCCACTGCATCGGCGATCAGGCCCAGCAGGCGGGTGTCCATTGGCTTCGGAATGATGTACTCACGACCGAATTCCAGTTTGATGCCGCCGTAGGCGTCGCTGACTTCCTGTGGCACAGGCAGCTTGGCCAGTTCGCGCAGGGCGTTGGCCGCGGCGATTTTCATTTCTTCGTTGATGCGCTTGGCGCGAACGTCCAGAGCACCGCGGAAGATGAACGGGAAGCCCAGTACGTTGTTGACCTGGTTCGGGTAGTCCGAACGGCCAGTGGCCATGATCACGTCACTGCGCGTGGCGTGAGCCAGTTCCGGGGAGATTTCCGGATCAGGGTTCGAGCAGGCGAACACGATCGGGTCCTTGGCCATCAGCTTGAGGTTTTCAGCGCTCAGCAGGTTAGGACCGGACAGGCCTACAAATACGTCAGCGCCATCCAGCGCGTCAGTCAGCGAGCGCTTCTCGGTAGCGTGAGCGAACGCAGCCTTGTACTGGTTAAGGTCGGTACGGCCGGAGTGGACAACGCCAGTACGGTCGACCATGAAGATGTTTTCGATCTTCGCGCCCATGCTCACCAGCAGCTTCATGCAGGAGATGGCCGCAGCGCCAGCGCCCAGGCAGACGATCTTCGCCGAATCGAGGGTCTTGCCGACGATTTCCAGCGCGTTGATCATGCCGGCCGCCGTCACGATAGCGGTGCCGTGCTGGTCATCGTGGAAAACCGGGATGTCGCACTGTTCGATCAGCGCTTTCTCGATTTCAAAGCACTCAGGCGCCTTGATGTCTTCCAGGTTGATGCCACCGAATGTGATGGAGATACGCTTGACGGTGTCGATGAACGCCTGCGGGCTTTCGGAATCGACTTCGATATCGAAAACGTCGATACCGGCGAAGCGCTTGAACAGAACGCCTTTACCTTCCATGACCGGCTTGGAAGCCAACGGACCCAGATCGCCGAGGCCGAGAATCGCGGTGCCATCGGAAATAACTGCTACCAGGTTGCCTTTGCCGGTGTACTTGTAAGCCAGCTCGGGGTCACGGGCAATTTCACGCACGGGTTCAGCAACGCCAGGGCTGTAGGCCAGAGCCAGGTCACGAGCGGTTGCGGTCGGCTTGGTGAGTTCGACGCTCAGCTTCCCCGGACGAGGATTGGCATGGTATTCGAGCGCGGCAGTTTTCAGATCTGACATGTATTGGATTCCGCTTTTTTTACTGTGGGACAGACGGACCGCCGAGGATACGCAAGATGCATAGTCCTAACAAGACTGACCAGTCACTGCTGTCAATAGGCTCGGGCTTAGACTTTACGCTTAGAGACCTGAAACGTGAACACTCGGTCACGCTCGTCAGATCACCGGTTTGAAGGCCGCGTCTAGCGACGTGAAACGTCCAGCATTGCGGGATGGGTCAGTGGCAGCAGCCAGCGGGACTGCCCCGCTTCAAGGCCTCCGCGTCGGGAGCGATCGACGACCCAGCCACGCGCTTCGACCTGCTGCCCTTCGAGGCGCTGGAGCATCGCCGTATCGAAGGCACTCAGGTGGTCAGGCGCGACACGCAAGACCAGCGAGCCCTGCAACTCGATCCAGATACCACCGCGGTTGCGCTGCACACGCCTGACCTGACCGGACACAATCGCGAACCCGCTTTTATTCAGCCGGGTCGAGGACTGCACTGGCGAATTACGCCATACACCCAGACGCGCCTGACGTGCCTGACGCTCCGCGCCCTGCTGGCAAGCGACCAGCCTGACATTGGGCGCAACGGCCACCAGATAGCCCAGCCCTTCGCTGAGCAACTGCGCCTCAAGGTTGGCGCCTTTACGGTCATAGACGTTGGCCAGCGTGCGACCGTAATGATCCTTGCCCTGCTGACCGATACGCAGACCAACCTTGCCGCCGCTTTCATTCACCAGCGCCTGCAAGCGCTTTTTGGCAGCCTCGGCAAACGGTTCGGCAGACCGGCCTTTCCTGCCGGTTTCAGGCGTATTGAGCCCGATCATCCGCACGCTGCGGCCATCGATCAGCTTCAAGGTGTCGCCGTCGACTACACGCTGTACCTGTGCGACCGGCAACGAGGCAGGTGCCGGGCAGAAGGCCTGCGCGCCGGACACCCAAATCGCGGGCATAAAAAAGACGCCCACAAGGAGCGCCTTTTCAAGCAGTCTGGAGATGCCCATAGGGCAGCCAGTCTTACTTCGCTTTGGTAGCGCCGAACGCACCGAAACGGGATTTGAACTTGTCGACACGGCCGCCAACGTCAAGCGTCTTCTGCTTGCCGGTGTAGAACGGGTGGCACTCGTTGCACACGTCCAGGCTCAGAGGAGCGGCCAGGGTGGAACGGGTCTTGATGACATTGCCGCAGCTGCAGGTAGCGTCAATGGCTTCGTAAACTGGATGGATATCAGCTTTCATCGGTACTTCCTCGGTCTAACGCGCCGCCACTCAACACTATTGTTGAATACCGCACGGAAATAGGCTGCGGATAGTACCAGACAATTGCAACGACGCAAGCGAACCTTCACACCGGTCGTCTGCTAAGATCGCGCCTCCGTCATCACTTATCACCACAGGGAAACACCGCGTGCCCGACGCCATCCTGCGCCTTGCCCTGCCCTCGCCGCTTCGCCGCCTGTTCGACTACCGCGCCCCAGCGGGCGTGTCGCGCAGCGCCTTGCAGCCGGGCATGCGTCTGCGAGTGCCGTTCGGACGCCGGGAAATGATCGGCATTCTGGTGGAAGTGGTCGATCACAGCGAAGTGCCCGCCGACAAGCTCAAGCCTGCAATCGCCCTGCTCGACAGCGAAGCGCCGCTGCCACCCGCGCTGTTCAAACTGTGCCTGTGGACCTCGCAGTATTACCAGCACAGCCTGGGCGACACGCTGAGCTGGGCCTTACCGGTGTTGCTGCGTCAGGGCGAACTGGCCGAAAGCCGCCAGGAACGCTTCTGGCACGTTGCACCGGGTGCCAGCGTCGACGATCCGCGCATCGCCCGCGCGCCCAAGCAGCGCGAGGCCCTGACCACCCTTGCCCAGCACCCGCACGGGGTGGCGCATCAACTGCTCAGCAAGCTGATGCTCAACAAGGACAGCCTCAACCTGTTGCTGGCCAAGGAGCTGGTGTACGTCGAGGTCCGCAGCCATGCGCCCAGCGCACGCCATGAACACTGGCTGGCCCAGCCTGAATTGCCGCTCAACACCGAACAACGCGCCGCTTACGAAGCGATCCGCGCCGGGTTCGACAGCTTTCATGCGTTCCTGCTGGCCGGCGTCACCGGCAGCGGCAAGACCGAAGTCTATCTGCAACTGATCCGCGAGACCCTCGAGGCGGGCAAGCAGGCGCTGGTGCTGATCCCGGAAATCAACCTCGGCCCGCAGACCCTGGCGCGCTTCGAGCAGCGCTTCAATGCGCGCATTGCGCTGGTCCACTCGGCGGTCAACGACCGCGAACGGCTGGATGCTTGGCTGGCGGCTCGCGATGGCGAGGCGGACATCATCATCGGCACGCGTTCGGCGCTGTTCACGCCGATGAAAAACCCCGGGCTGATCATCATCGACGAGGAACACGACGGCTCCTATAAACAGCAGGAAGGTCTGCGCTATCACGCCCGCGATCTGGCCCTGGTGCGGGCGCGTCAGGAAAACATTCCGATTGTCCTGGGCTCGGCCACTCCGTCCCTGGAAAGCCTGCATAACGCCTACACTGGCCGCTACGGCCTGCTGCGCCTGAATCAGCGCGCGGGCGGCGCACAGCAGCCGCGTTTCATGCGCCTGGACGTCAAGAGCCGACCGCTGGACAGCGGCATCTCCGGGCCCATGCAGCAGGCCATCGGTCAGACGCTCGCGGCAGGCCAGCAGGTCTTGGTGTTCCTCAACCGTCGCGGCTTTGCACCCACCTTGCTGTGCCACGACTGCGGGTGGATGTCCGGCTGCCAGCGCTGCGATGCACGCATGACCGTGCACCAGCGCTCGGGCGAACTGCGCTGCCATCACTGCGGGTATGTCGAGCGTGTACCGCGCCAGTGTCCGTCGTGCGGCAAGGTGGATTTGCGCCCGGTAGGCGCCGGCACCGAGCGCGCCGAAGAGCGCCTGGCGATTCTGTTTCCGGACTACCCCGTGCTGCGTGTCGACCGCGACAGCACGTCGCGCAAGGACGCCATGAACCAGCTGTTCACGACGATCCAGCGCGGCCAGCCATGCATTCTGGTCGGCACGCAAATGCTCGCCAAGGGCCATCACTTTCCCCGGGTCACGCTGGTATCGATTCTGGACGCCGACGGCGGGCTGTTTTCCGGCGACTTCCGCGCCAGCGAGCGCATGGCGCAACTGATCGTTCAGGTGGCAGGCCGTGCCGGGCGCGCCGAAGAACCTGGCAAGGTGATCATCCAGACCCACCTGGCCGACCATCCACTGCTGATTCAGCTGACCGAGCAGGGTTATTTCGCCTTTGCCGAACAGGCCTTGAGCGAGCGCCGTTCGGCGGGTCTGCCACCGTTTTCACACCTCGCACTGCTGCGCGCCGAAGCGCACAAGCCGGGACAGGCCGAGGCCTTTCTCGATCAGGCCTGCAGCGATGCGGAGCAACTGGTTGCGCAGATGGCGCTGGGCGGCATTGAGCTGCTGGGCCCGGTTCCGGCACCGATGGAACGCCGCGCCGGACGTTATCGCGCGCAGTTGCTGGTGCAGTCCAGCGCCCGTGCGCCCTTGCATAAATTGCTTGCCACCTGGCTGCTCGCGCTGGAGCAAATGCCCAGCGGCCGGCAGGTCAGATGGTCGCTGGATGTGGATCCTGTGGATCTTTATTAAGTCACGCCGTTGGCAAGCAGGCTTGAGCAACGGATAATGCAGAGTTTTTCCACCCGCGCATCGAAGCGCCACCGCGCTTGCGGTCGAAGAGAGCACCATGAAAGACACGATTCGCCAGCTGATTCAACAAGCCCTGACCCGTCTCGTCACCGAGGGCGTCTTGCCAGAAGGGCTGACGCCGGCGATTCAGGTGGAAAACGCCCGCGACAAGACGCACGGCGACTTCGCCAGCAATATCGCGATGATGCTCGCCAAGCCTGCCGGCATGAAACCGCGCGATCTGGCTGAAAAGCTGATCGCCGCACTGCCGGCCGACGAGCAGGTCAGCAAGGTCGAAATTGCCGGGCCGGGCTTCCTGAACTTCTTCCAGAACACTGCCGCGCTGGCCGCACGCCTCGACGCTGCACTGGCCGACGCGCACCTGTCAGTCCGCAAGGCGGGCGCTGTACAGCGCGTGGTCGTCGATCTGTCGGCACCAAATCTGGCCAAGGAAATGCACGTTGGCCATTTGCGCTCGACCATCATTGGCGACGGCGTGGCGAACGTCCTGACGTTTCTCGGCGACACGGTCATTCGTCAGAACCACGTGGGCGACTGGGGCACCCAGTTCGGCATGCTGCTGGCCTATCTGCAGGAAAAGCCAGCGACCAGCGACGAGCTGTCCGACCTGGAAAACTTCTACCGCGCCGCCAAGCAGCGCTTTGACGAGTCCGAAGAGTTCGCCGAGCGTGCTCGTGGTCTGGTGGTCAAGCTGCAGGCCGGCGATGCCGAGTGCCTGGCGCTGTGGACGCGCTTCAAGGACATCTCGCTGTCGCACTGCCAGGAGACCTACGAGCGCCTTAACGTCAAGCTGACCCCGGCCGACGTGATGGGCGAAAGCGCCTATAACGATGACCTGGCCAATGTGGTCAACGACCTGAAAGCCACAGGTCTGCTGGTCGAGAGCAATGGCGCACAATGCGTGTTCCTCGAAGAATTCCGCACCGCCGATGACACGCCGTTGCCGGTCATCGTGCAGAAGGCCGGTGGCGGTTATCTCTACGCCACCACCGACCTGGCAGCGATCCGCTATCGCAGCAAGGTGCTCAAGGCCGACCGCGTGCTGTATTTCGTCGACCAGCGTCAGGCCCTGCACTTCCAGCAAGTATTCGAAGTGGCGCGCCGCGCCGGTTTCGTGCATGACGGCATGCAGCTCGAACACATGGGCTTCGGCACCATGAACGGCGCCGATGGCCGCCCGTTCAAGACCCGCGACGGCGGCACGGTCAAACTCATCGACCTGCTCGATGAAGCCGAAGAGCGCGCCTACACCCTGGTGAAGGAAAAGAACCCGGAAGTCGCTGAAGCAGAATTGCGCAGCATTGCCAAGGCCGTGGGCATCAGTGCGGTGAAATACGCCGACCTGTCCAAGCACCGCGCCAGCGATTACAGCTTCAACTTCGATCAGATGCTCAGTTTCGAGGGCAACACCGCGCCCTACCTGCTGTACGCCTACACCCGTGTGGCGGGCGTGTTCCGCAAGCTGGGCAGCGCGTTTGACGCCAGCAAGGGCCAGATTGTCCTCGCAGCGCCGCAGGAGCAGGAACTGGCCGCACGTCTGGCGCAATTCACCGAAACACTGAACAACGTCGCAGAAAAAGGCACACCGCACGTACTTTGTGCTTACCTGTATGACCTTGCGGGTCTGTTTTCGAGCTTTTACGAAAACTGCCCGATCCTTGGTGCGGAAAACCCCGATCAGCAACAGAGCCGTCTGCGTCTGGCTGCCCTGACCGGCCGCACCCTCAAGCAAGGCCTGGACCTGTTGGGTCTGGAAACTCTGGAGCGTATGTAAGTTGGCAGTTGCGAAGAAGAAACCGGCACCCAAGCGGGGCGCCAGCCGTTATCAGGCACCCGCGAAGAAGCCGATTCCAGGATGGTTGTGGCTGGCGATTGGCTTGACCGTGGGCGCATTCGTGGTCTTTTTGATGAAGCTCGAGCCCGGTGGCGATGACGTCAAGCGGGTCAAGGCGGACGCCAAGGCCGCGAAGATCGCCGAGGCGAATAAAACACCACCGAGCCCGACGGCTCCGGTCAAGCCGAAGTACGACTTCTACACATTGCTGCCGGAATCGGAAGTGATCGTGCCAAACGAAGCCGTGCCGGAGAAGACACCGCCACCTGTGGCACCGACAGCACCGGTCTCGCCGGAACAGGCAGCCAAGATCGACACGGCACGCGCCCAGGCAGCCCTCAGCGGCCTGACGCCTCCGCCAGCGCCACCGGTTGCGACCACCAAGCCGGCCGCGGTGACGACGTTCTTCCTGCAGGCGGGCTCGTTCCGCAAACAGGCTGACGCCGAGAAGGTTCGCGCGCAAATCATCCTGCTGGGCCAGACCTCTACCGTCGAGTCAGGCACTGTGAAGGATGAAACCTGGTACCGCGTACTGGTCGGCCCGTTCAGCAATCGCGAACAACTGACCACCGCCCAGAAACAACTGGCAAGCGGCGGATTTAGTAACCTGTTGTTGCAACAGCGCCAGAGCCGCTAGCTGAAACAGAGCGCGCAAAGCGCTCTGCGCTATAGGTGGGGGTGAGCTTGCTCACGAAGAGGCCGTTACAACTGCCGGAGATTTATGCCTCCGGCAGTCAGCTGCCAGTTATCCCCGCTGTTCATACTCAAGGTTGAAATACTCACCCACACCCCCATATGAGTTTGCATCAGGGCATTTTCGCCCCGCAGTGTGGAGACTCTCCCTTGACCACCATCGTTTCAGTGCGCCGCCACGGTAAAGTCGTCATGGCTGGCGACGGCCAGGTTTCTCTGGGCAACACCGTCATGAAAGGCAACGCCAAAAAGGTACGCCGCCTGTATCACGGTGAAGTGATCGCCGGCTTCGCTGGCGCGACCGCCGATGCGTTCACGCTGTTCGAACGCTTCGAGGCCCAACTGGAAAAACACCAGGGGCATCTGGTTCGTGCAGCCGTCGAACTGGCCAAGGACTGGCGCACCGATCGCTCACTGAGCCGTCTTGAAGCCATGCTGGCCGTCGCCAACAAGGACGCCTCGCTGATCATCACCGGCAACGGTGACGTGGTCGAGCCCGAGGACGGCCTGATCGCCATGGGCTCCGGCGGCGCATTCGCTCAGGCCGCAGCACGCGCCCTGCTGCTCAAGACCGACCTGTCGGCCCGCGAAATTGCCGAGACTTCCCTGCATATCGCCGGCGACATCTGCGTGTTCACCAACCACAACATCACCATTGAGGAGCAGGACCTCGCTGGCTAAGCCGCTGCCGGGCCGCACACCCTGTGGCCCCATCGACTTGCCCGCAACAGAGGACCGTGAATAACCATGTCAATGACTCCCCGCGAAATCGTCCATGAACTTAATCGCCATATCATCGGCCAGGACGATGCCAAGCGCGCCGTGGCCATTGCCCTGCGCAATCGCTGGCGCCGCATGCAGTTGCCTGAAGAACTGCGTGTCGAAGTAACCCCCAAGAACATTCTGATGATCGGCCCGACCGGTGTCGGCAAGACCGAAATCGCCCGCCGTCTGGCCAAGCTCGCCAACGCACCGTTCATCAAGGTCGAAGCCACCAAATTCACCGAAGTGGGTTATGTGGGTCGTGATGTAGAGTCGATCATCCGTGATCTGGCCGATGCTGCGATCAAGCTGCTGCGTGAACAGGAAATCGTCAAGGTGCGTCACCGCGCCGAAGATGCCGCCGAAGAGCGCATTCTCGACGCCCTGCTGCCACCGGCCCGGGTCGGCTTCAACGAAGACCCGGCGCAGAGCAGCGATTCCAATACCCGTCAGCTGTTCCGCAAGCGCCTGCGCGAAGGCCAGCTGGATGACAAGGAAATTGAAATCGAGATCAACGAAGCCGTTGGTGTCGATATCTCCGCGCCGCCTGGCATGGAAGAGATGACCAATCAGTTACAGAGCCTGTTTGCCAACATGGGCAAAGGCAAGACCAAGAGCCGCAAGCTCAAGGTCAAGGAAGCGCTCAAGCTGGTACGCGAAGAAGAAGCTGGCCGTCTGGTCAATGAAGAAGAGCTGAAAGCCAAGGCACTGGAAGCGGTCGAGCAGCACGGCATCGTGTTCATCGACGAAATCGACAAGGTTGCCAAGCGAGGTAATTCGGGCGGTGTCGACGTGTCCCGTGAGGGCGTGCAGCGCGACCTGCTGCCGCTGATCGAAGGTTGCACCGTGAACACCAAACTGGGCATGGTCAAGACCGACCACATCCTGTTTATTGCGTCGGGCGCATTCCATTTGAGCAAACCGAGCGATCTGGTCCCCGAGCTGCAGGGCCGCCTGCCGATTCGCGTTGAACTCAAGGCGCTGTCGCCACAGGACTTCGAGCGTATCCTCAGCGAGCCGCATGCGTCGTTGACCGAACAGTACCGCGAGCTGCTCAAGACCGAAGGTCTGAAGATCGAGTTCAAGCCTGAAGGCATCAAGCGTCTGGCCGAGATTGCCTGGCAGGTCAACGAGAAGACCGAGAACATCGGTGCCCGCCGCCTGCATACGCTGCTTGAGCGCCTGCTTGAGGAAGTCTCGTTCAGCGCCGGAGACCTGGCCATCAACCCTGACGCAGCGCCGATCAAGATCGACGCGGAATACGTCAATAGTCACCTGGGTGATCTGGCAGAAAACGAAGACCTGTCGCGTTATATTCTCTAAGCCACACGCGGTTGGCATTTCAGGCTGCAAGAGGTTGTTCACTCTTGCAGCTTTTTGCTTCTGCCCGACGCTTAAAACCCGAGACTGCAGCCATGCCCGCTCTGCCCACTGCCATCCAGTTGCACAAGGCCTCCAAGACCCTGACGCTGAAATACGCGCCGGATGAGGAATACCATTTGCCCGCCGAATTTCTGCGGGTGCATTCCCCTTCTGCGGAAGTTCAGGGCCACGGTCGGCCAATCCTGCAATTCGGCAAACTGGGAGTCGGCCTGACCAAGGTCGAGCCTGCCGGGCAATATGCGCTTAAGCTGACCTTCGATGACGGCCATGACAGCGGCCTGTTTACCTGGGAATACCTGTACGAACTGGCCACACGCCAGGCTTCGCTGTGGGAAGACTACTTGCAGGAGCTCGAGAAAGCCGGCAAATCCCGCGACCCTTCCGAACACGTCATCAAACTGATGCTCTGACCCCGCCTTACAGGTGTCCGTAAGAACACCATCGTGCCCATGTTCCGCGTGGGTATGCCGTTCTGGACGCTCTGCGTCATCCCTGAACACGGTTGCGGCGTAGATCTGTGACGCAGAGCGTCACCCACTGCATTCCCACGCTGGAGCGTGAGGAACGATAGTCGTCCGTAAGAACACCATCGTGCCCATGCTCCGCGTGGGTATGCCGTTCTGGACGCTCTGCGTCCTCCCTGAACACGGTTGCGGCGTAGATCTGTGACGCAGAGCGTCACCCACTGCATTCCCACGCTGGAGCGTGAGGGACGATAGTCGCCCGTAAGAACACCATCGTGCCCATGCTCCGCGTGGGTATGCCGTTCTGGACGCTCTGCGTCCTCCCTGTACACGGTTGCGGCGTAGATCTGTGACGCAGAGCGTCACCCACTGCATTCCCACGCTGGAGCGTGAGGAACGATAGTCGTCCGCAAGAACACCATCGTGCCCATGCTCCGCGTGGGTATGCCGCTCTGGACGCTCTGCGTCATCCCTGAACACGGTTGCGGCGTAGATCTGTGACGCAGAGCGTCACCCACTGCATTCCCACGCTGGAGCGTGAGGAACGATAGTCGCCCGTAAGAACACCATCGTACCCATGCTCCGCGTGGATATGCCGTTCGGGACGCTCTGCGTCCGGTCTTCTTTGTTGCAGCCGGGTATCAGGACTGAATCGCGATTTTTTCCGATGCGGCCGGCGTAGAAGGCTTGGCCGCAGGTTTGGCGGCTGGCTTTCTTACCGCTGGTTTTTTCGCTGCGGCAGGCTTTTTGGCAGCCTCGACGGGCTTGGCCGCTGCTTTCTTGACGGCAGGCTTGGCTGCTACGGTTTTGTTGGCTGACTTGTCCGCCACTTTGGCGACAGGTTTGGCAGCAGCCTTGACCAACGGTTTTGCCGCGCTCTTCGCCGCTGCCGGTTTGGCCGCCACAGTGCGCGAGGCAGCCGGCTTGGCTTTCGCGCCCACCAATAGCTCGATCTGTCGGCTCAGCTGGTCGACCTTGCTGTGCAGCGCCTGCACCTCAGTGCGACTCGGCACACCCAAGCGTGAAATCGCGCCATTCAGACGCTTGTCGAAAGCCTCTTCCAGCTCGTTCCACTTGCCAACCGCAAGGTCTTTCACGTCGTCCACCCGGGACTTGGCCGACTTGCTGGTGCTCTTGACGTCATCGAGCTGCTTCTGCGCTTCGGCCTTGGTCAGCTTCTCGGCTTTTTCGCCGTCCTTCACCAGGGTCTCGAAAAGCTTGCTGCCGTCATTGCTGATCTTGGAATACGCGCCCAAACCAGCCAGCCAGATCTGACGAGAGTACTTCTCAACCTCGCCCATCCAGGAGCTGCCATCTTTGTCGGTTTTTTTCTTGCCAGCCATCCAGTTCTCCTTATCGTCCAGACTTGGAACACCCGAGTCGTTTCGGCACGCAGCGTTCGAGCTTTTATCGGCCCGACACGCTCGAGCAATGCCGTCAGCTCATCGAACCTGGCAAAGAGCGTGTCTACATCATGTTTAGACGGGATACAGACCCGGTTCAAGGCCTTTGCGACTCTAAGGTCGAAAGCACGCTCGATTCTGTCGATTTGCGCTCACAAAAGAGCGCATGGGCATACGGCGGCGAAGAAAAAAATGGGCTGCGTACAACGCTCAGGCAGCGAGCGCCTTGTCCAGAACGCGCTCGACTTCTGTCTTGATCGAACCGCTCATGGCCGACAGGATGAAGTTCAGCTCGATGTTGACGCGGATCAAAGCCTCTTCGACCTCGACCTCACCCTTGGCTCCCTTGCCCTCCAGTTTTACGGTATCGCCAGCCCATTCGTGAGCCAGTCCGTATCGGGTGGACAGCTTCTCGACCAGTTGCTCGGCCTTTTCGCGAGCCTTCTCAAGGCCCAGGGCGTGCGGGCGTTCAACGGTTATCTTGGCCATCGGAGGCTTCCTTGATCGTCATATGAAATGCGGCGCAACTATATACACCCGCCCGCATCCAAGAAAGCGTTGCAGGTGAGCCTTGTCAAGACAAAGCCGGCCTTGGCGATTAGAATGACCCGCACTCTATTCCGGTGAAGCGATATGAACGATCAGCGCAAAGGCAGCGATGCCGAACCTACGACTCACTTCGGTTACAAAAATGTACCGGAAAGCCAGAAGGCAGAAAAAGTCGCTGAGGTTTTCCATTCGGTAGCGGCCAAGTACGACCTGATGAACGACCTGCTGTCCGGCGGCATGCATCGCCTGTGGAAGCGTTTCGCAATCGAGCTGTCCGGCGTCCGCACCGGCAACCGCGTGCTGGATATTGCTGGCGGTACGGGCGACCTGACCCGCAAATTCTCCAACCTGGTCGGTCCGACCGGCCAGGTGGTACTGGCTGATATCAACGCCTCCATGCTCAAGGTCGGCCGTGACCGCCTGCTGGACCTGGGTGTGTCGGGCAACGTCGAGTTCGTCCAGGCAGACGCCGAAAAGCTGCCATTCCCGGACAACCATTTCGACTGCGTGACCATCGCGTTCGGCCTGCGCAACGTGACGCACAAGGAAGACGCCCTGCGTTCCATGCTGCGCGTGCTCAAGCCGGGTGGTCGTCTGCTGGTACTGGAGTTTTCCAAGCCGACCAACAAGCTGATGTCCAAGGCCTACGACGCCTACTCGTTCGCGTTCATGCCGTTGATGGGCAAGCTGGTCACCAATGACTCGGAAAGCTACCGTTATCTGGCCGAATCGATCCGCATGCACCCCAACCAGGAAACCCTCAAGTCGATGATGGTAGAAGCCGGTTTTGACCGCGTGACCTATCACAACATGACTGCCGGCGTCGTGGCCCTGCATCGCGGTATCAAACCCTGATGTTGCTCCGGGGGCTGCTCGCCAGCATCGAGCACGGCATCAATCGGGTGCTGCGCCTGGACAGCACCGCGCTGCCACGCATGGCGCGTCTGTCCGGACGTGTCATTGCGGTGGACTGTCGCGATCCGTCCCTGAAACTGTTCATCCTGCCCAGCGACGAAGGCTTGCTGCTCGCCGCTGACTGGGCTGCCGAGGCTGACTGCACCCTGCGCGCGCCGGCTTCCAGCCTGGTGCGCCTGGCCCTGAGCAAAGACAAAACCGCTGTGTTGCACGGCCCGGATGTAGAACTCGACGGTGACAGCGGCGCGCTGCTGGAACTGGTCGGCATTCTTCAGGACCTGGAGCTGGACTGGGAACACGAACTGTCCAACTGGATCGGCCCGGTGGCCAGCCAGTTATTCAGCAGTCACCTGCGCAACAGTGGGCGCTGGACGCGGGAAAGCTTCAACAGCCTCAGCCAGAACGTTGCCGACTACCTCAGCGAAGAATCGCGCACGCTGGTGGGCAAACACGAAGCCGAAGCACGATTCGCCGAACTCGACCAGATCAAGCTCGATCTGGAACGCCTCGAGGCGCGCTTTGCCCGCCTTGCCCACTCCCTCAATACCAGCGATAACGCATGAAGCTGCTTGCCGTCCGCCGTCTGTTTCGCATTCAACGTGTCGTTATCCGCTATCGCCTCGATGACCTGTTGTTCGCCCTGCCTCTGCCGTGGTGGATGCTCGCGCTGCGTTTCGTGCTGCCCTGGCGCTGGCTGCCACGGCGCAAATCCGAGCTGAGCCGGGGCGTACGCTTTCGTCTGGCGCTGCAGGACCTGGGGCCTATTTTCATCAAGTTCGGGCAATTGCTGTCCACCCGGCGCGACCTGTTGCCTGAGGACATCGCCGACGAACTGATGCTGCTGCAGGACCGCGTGCCGCCGTTCGATCAGCAACTGGCGATCAAGCTGATCGAAGAACAGCTCGGCGCGCGCATCTGTGACGTGTTCAGCCGCTTCGACGAAAAGCCGTTGGCATCCGCTTCGGTCGCTCAAGTGCATGCCGCCTGCCTGAAGACCGGCGAAGAAGTCGTGGTCAAGGTGGTACGCCCCGGCCTCAAGCCGATCATCGGCCAGGATCTGGCGTGGCTGTTCATTCTCGCCCGCACCGCCGAGCGCGTCTCCGCCGATGCCCGCCTGCTGCACCCGGTGCAGGTGGTGATGGATTATGAAAAGACCATCTACGACGAACTCGACCTGCTGCGTGAAGCGGCCAACGCCAGCCAGTTGCGGCGCAATTTCGAAGGCTCCGACCTGCTTTACGTGCCACAAGTCTACTGGGACTGGTGCCGCCCGAAAGTGCTGGTCATGGAGCGCATCTACGGGCTTCAGGTAACCGATCTGGCCGCGCTGGCCGATCAGCGCACCGACATGAAACTGCTCGCCGAGCGCGGTGTGGAGATTTTCTTCACGCAGATATTTCGCGACAGTTTCTTCCACGCCGACATGCACCCCGGCAACATTTTCGTCAGCACGGTCAACCCGTGGGCGCCGAAGTACATTGCCATCGACTGCGGTATCGTCGGCAGTCTGACCCCGGAAGATCAGGATTATCTGGCGCGTAACCTGTTTGCCTTTTTCAAACGAGATTATCGTCGCGTTGCGCAACTGCACATCGATTCGGGCTGGGTGCCGGCAGAGACCAAGCTCAATGAATTCGAGGCGGCCATCCGCACGGTCTGCGAGCCGATTTTCGAGAAGCCGCTCAAGGATATTTCCTTCGGCCAGGTGCTGATGCGTCTGTTCCAGACCGCGCGCCGCTTCAATATGGAAGTCCAGCCGCAACTGGTTCTGCTGCAAAAGACCCTGCTCAATATCGAAGGCTTGGGTCGTCAGTTGTACCCTGATCTGGACCTGTGGAGCACCGCGCAGCCTTATCTGGAGCGCTGGATGCGTGAACGGGTCAGCCCGAAGACCCTGCTGGGCAATCTGCAATCACAGGTCGAGCAACTGCCGCACATCGCGGGCATGACCCGTGACCTGCTGGAGCGCATGTCCCGCCCGCACGCCTCGGATCCGCCGCGCCCGTGGCACGATCGCAAGGACGAGCCGGTCCTGCGGCTGATCGGCGCGGCATTGCTGGTCGGCGGCGCGATACAGGGCTGGGTGATGAGCGAGGCCGCTACCCAGTTGCTGACGCTCACCGCGTGGCCGGCGGCGATCATGCTCATCGCCGGGCTGTATCTGATCGTTCGCCGATAGCCAGCAGCGGATGGCGCTGGCACACTGTTCAATCCGCCGGGCATGAACGCCGGCTGCCGGAGTAGATATGAAAGACTGGCTGGACGAGATTCACTGGAACAGCGACGGTCTGGTGCCTGCAATTGCTCAGGATCACAAGACCGGCCGGGTATTGATGATGGCCTGGATGAACCGCGAGGCCCTGAGCCTGACGGCGTCCGAGAACCGTGCCATCTATTGGTCGCGTTCGCGTGGCAAACTCTGGCGCAAAGGTGAAGAATCGGGTCATGTGCAAAAGCTGCATGAACTGCGCCTGGACTGTGACGCCGACGTCATTATCCTGATGGTCGAGCAGATCGGTGGCATCGCTTGCCATACCGGCCGCGAAAGTTGCTTCTACCGAGTGTATGAAAATTCAGGCTGGAAGACCGTAGACCCGGTTCTGAAAGATCCTGATGCTATTTACCAGGCAGGCCATTGAACATGACTGATACGTTGTCCCGTCTGGCCGAAGTGCTGGAATCACGCAAGGACGCCGCTGCCGACAGCTCCTATGTCGCAAGCCTGTATCACAAGGGCCTGAACAAGATTCTGGAAAAGCTCGGCGAAGAGTCGATCGAGACCATCATCGCTGCCAAGGACGCTGCGGTCAGCGGTGATTGCAGTGACGTGATTTATGAAACCGCTGACCTGTGGTTCCACAGCATGGTGATGCTCGCCGCGCTGGGTCAGCACCCGCAGGCCGTGCTCGATGAACTGGACCGCCGATTCGGCTTGTCCGGCCACGCGGAAAAAGCCGCTCGCACGGCAGAGTAACGCTCTCCCCTTTCAAGCTTGAAATCTTTTACGAGGACTGTTTCATGGGTATTTTTGACTGGAAACACTGGATCGTCATCCTGATCGTCGTTGTACTGGTTTTCGGGACCAAGAAACTCAAGGGCCTGGGCAGCGACGTCGGCGAATCGATCAAGGGCTTTCGCAAGGCGATGAATGACGACGACAAGCCAGCCGAACAGCCTGCACCTCAACCCCAGCAGGCCCAGCCAGCGCCACAGGGCTCGCCGCTGAATCAGCCACACACTATTGACGCTCAGGCGCACAAAGTCGACGAGCCGATCCGCAAAGACCAGGTTTAAGCCCATGTTCGGTATCAGCTTCTCTGAACTGCTGCTCGTTGGCCTGGTTGCCTTGCTGGTACTGGGTCCCGAGCGCCTGCCGGGTGCTGCACGCACCGCAGGCTTATGGATCGGTCGGTTGAAGCGCAGCTTCAATGCGATCAAACAGGAAGTTGAACGTGAAATCGGGGCTGACGAGATTCGTCGGCAGTTGCACAACGAGCACATTCTTTCGCTGGAAGACGAAGCGCGCAAAATGTTCGCGCCCAATCCGCCGCCCGAGAACGGCTCCGAGCCGGTAAACCCGTCGCCCGCACCGGCAGCAGCCGAAGCGGCAAGCCCCGCGCACGATGAAGCCGCACACCACGAAATCGGCCCGGCACAACCTGCGGCGCCGAAGACCGAGCTGTCGCTGGAGAAAACCGCGAAACCGGCTGACGCCGGCACACCGGTCCCGACGCCTCCCGCCCACGATTCGTCATTGCCACCGCGAGCACCATGAGCGCTGATATCCCGGAAAACGATCAGCAAATGCCGCTGATCTCGCACCTCACCGAGTTGCGTACACGTCTGTTGCGTTGTGTTGCGGCAGTGTTCCTGATTTTTGCCGGCCTGTTCTACTTCACGCAGAAGATCTACACACTGGTCTCGGCGCCGCTGCGAGTCTATCTGCCTGAAGGCGCAACGATGATCGCCACCGATGTGGCCTCGCCGTTCATCACGCCGTTCAAGCTGACCATGATGGTCGCGCTGTTTCTGTCCATGCCGGTCATCCTGCATCAGATCTGGGGCTTTATCGCGCCAGGCCTGTACAAGCACGAGAAGCGCGTCGCGGTGCCCCTGCTGGTGTCGAGTATCATCCTGTTCTACGCAGGCATGGCGTTTGCCTACTTTCTGGTCTTCCCGCTGATTTTCCACTTCTTCGCCAGCGTAACGCCGGAAGGCGTTTCGATGATGACCGACATCGCCAGTTACCTGGACTTCGTGATGACGTTGTTCTTCGCCTTTGGCGTGGCCTTCGAAATCCCGGTGGCCGTGGTGTTGCTGGTGTGGATCGGCATCGTCGACGTCAAATACCTGAAGAAGATCCGCCCTTACGTAATCATCGGCTGCTTCGTGGTCGGCATGATCCTGACGCCGCCGGACATCTTCTCGCAGACGCTGCTGGCAGTGCCAATGTGGCTGCTCTTCGAGCTGGGCGTACTGTGCAGCACGATGATCAAGAAGCGTGGCGAACATCCGGACGATGAGACCGAGGACGCTGACAAGCAGGACCAGCCACCCGCGACCACACCGTGAACCTGCTGCTGCTTGAGGAAGCCGATTTCATTGCGGCTGACCGGGTGGTTCTGCGTGATCGCCGCCTGAAGCACATGCAGGAGGTGCACCGCGCAGAGGTCGGCGACAGTGTGCGGGTGGGCCGCGTCAACGGCCTGCTGGGCAATGCCGAACTGCTGCGCCTTGAACCCCATGAGGCAGAGCTGCGTGTCGAACTGCAGAGTGCTCCGCCGGCAAAACTGCCGCTCACCCTGCTGCTGGCGTTGCCACGTCCCAAGATGTTACGCCGGGTGTTTCAGACCGTCGCGACCATGGGCGTGCCGAAAGTCATCCTGCTGAACAGCTACAGGGTGGAAAAAAGCTTCTGGCAGACGCCGTTTCTAGAGCCTGAAGCCATCCGCGAGCAACTGATTCTGGGCCTGGAACAGGCGCGCGATTCGGTGCTGCCTGAGATTGTGATCGAAAAGCGCTTCAAGCCTTTCGTTGAAGATCGCTTGCCGCAGATCGCGCTCGACACACTGGGCCTGGTTGGCCATCCCGGTGATTTCCCCGCCTGCCCTCGTGCGGTCACACAGCAAGTCACGCTGGCCATCGGCCCTGAAGGGGGCTGGATACCCTACGAAATCGATCTGTTGCGTCAGTCGGGTTTGCAGCCCGTGCAATTGGGCGAACGTATCCTGCGCGTCGAAACCGCTGTAACGGCCCTTCTCGCCCGCTTGTTCTAAGCTGTCAGTGTCGACTCAATCGCTTCAGTTAACCGATAACTGGCCGATGCAATTGCATACTTAGAGCAAAAGACGTCAAGGAGTGATCATGTCTCGTGGGTTATCCAAAAGCCTCGCCAATGCGAGTGTCAGCCTGAAATTGGCGATCGGCTTTGGCCTGGTGCTGTTGATGACGCTGATGATTTCGGCCACCGGCTGGTTCAGCAATCAGGCCCTTATTGATCGTGGGGACCGTGTTACTGCGATTGCGCAGGTCAATGAGCTGACCCTTCAGTTGCGCATCAACCGTATGAGCTACGAGGCGCTGTACAACGCAGAGACCGCAGCGAAGGTCAGAAGTACGCTCGATCAGCTGGACGCCGCGCTGCAAAGCGCCAGGAACCTGCTGCGATCCCCCGAGAACCTGCAATTGCTGGATGCCCAGATTCAGGCGACCCGCGACTACCGCCAGTCCTTCGAGGACATGAGCAAGGCGATCGAAACCCGCGAAGCGAGCCGCAGCCAGATGGGCGAAAACGCCGACAAAGCGGTGGATCAGGCCGACAGGATCGAAGCCGAACTGCTCAAGGAAGATAACATCCTGGCCTTCAATGGCATCGTCGGCGTCAGCAAGCTGATTCAGCAGGCGCGTTTTCAGGTACGTGGTTACACCTACAGCGGCCGTCCCGATTTCGAAAAAGACGCCAATAAGGCCATCGATGACGCGGTGACCGGGATCAACACGCTGGCTGGCGACATTTCTTCCACTTATTCGCCCATGCTGCAACAGGCCATCGCCGGGCTGAATGGCTACCGCGCGGCTGTGGGCCGCTACCGCGATGCCCAGGCCGCCTCCAAGGCCGCACTGGATAAAATGACCACGTTGGGCGTCAGCATGCTCGACACCAGCAACGACCTGATCATCCGGCAGAACAAGAGCCGTGACGCAGACAGCGCCAAGTCGGTCACGATGATCGCTGCCGCTACGGCGTTGGCGCTGATGCTGAGCATTCTCGCGGCGTGGGTCATCACTCGCCAGATCACCACCCCGTTGCAGGAGACCCTCGAAGTAGTGGAGCGGGTGGCCTCGGGCGACCTGAGTCGCAACCTCAAGGTTGATCGCAAGGACGAACTGGGCAAACTGCAGGCCACGATTCAACGTATGACGGTGAGCCTGCGTGAGCTGGTCGGCGGGATTCGCGATGGCGTCACCCAGATCGCCAGCGCGGCGGAAGAGCTGTCAGCGGTCACCGAGCAGACCAGCGCCGGAGTCAACAGCCAGAAGGTCGAAACCGATCAGGTTGCCACCGCCATGCATGAAATGACGGCAACGGTTCAGGAGGTTGCGCGCAACGCCGAGGAAGCCTCGGAAGCAGCAGTGGCGGCAGACCGTCAGGCCCGTGATGGCGAACGAGTGGTCAACGAGGCCATTGCGCAAATCGAACGTCTTGCCTCCGCGGTGGGCAACTCCAGCGAAGCGATGGGCGCGCTGAAACAGGAAAGCGACAAGATCGGCAGCGTGCTGGACGTCATCAAATCGGTCGCCGAACAGACCAACCTGCTGGCCTTGAACGCCGCTATCGAGGCAGCCCGCGCCGGTGAGGCCGGTCGGGGCTTTGCTGTGGTCGCCGATGAGGTGCGCAGTCTGGCGCAGCGCACGCAGAAATCCACCGAAGAGATCGAAGCACTGATTGCCGGCCTGCAAAGCGGCACACAGCAGGCCACAACGGTCATGGACAGCAGTCGCGAGCTGAGCACCAGCAGCGTGGAACTGACACGTCGGGCCGGAGGATCGCTGGAAAGCATCACCAAAACCGTCTCGGCGATCCAGGCGATGAATCAGCAGATCGCCGCCGCCGCCGAAGAACAGAGCGCCACCGCCGAAGAGATCAACCGCAGCATCATCAACGTCCGCGACGTGTCCGAGCAGACATCGGCGGCCAGTGAAGAAACCGCGGCTTCCAGCGTAGAACTCGCAAGACTGGGCAACCACCTTCAGGTGCTGGTGAGCCGCTTCACCGTCTGACCTGTCAGCACACAGCCCGCGCCCGCACTCGGCGCGGGCCATTTTCCCCAACTAAATGTGACAGCGTTCACCCCTCCTTCGTACTCGGAAATCTCCTACGACCTTCTCAGGTCACGCAATGAGTCACCACGCCGATGCGCTCACAACGCACGTCCCGACGGGTTCGGAACGTGCTTTTGTTCGCTCATTGCAGGAGATTCCAATGTTCCGACTGATCAATCAAGCGCTCGGCAACATGAACGTGAGATTCAAGCTGTCCCTGGGTTTCGGCCTGGTGCTGCTATTGACGCTGATCATCACACTGACCGGCTGGCATGGCCTGTACACCATGATCGACCGCTCGGAGTCGCTCTCGGACATCGCCCAGCTCAACGGTCTGACCAAAGACCTGCGCGCCGAGCGAATCACCGACCGCGTCGAAAAAACGCCGGAGAGCACCGCGCTGGTCACAGAAAAGCTCAATGAAATGAAAGCCCAACTCACCCTGCTGCACACACAGAGTGAGGAGGAGGCAACCATCAAGCTGCTAAACGGCCAGTTCGAGATGCTGAACAGGCTGGAAAAGACCTTCGCGGACGTTCGCACCAACCGACAAACCCGCAACCAGATACGCGCGCGCCTGGAGCAGACGTCCGAACAGGCCTTGCAGGCCATCGCGCAGGTTGAGGTAGAGGTACTCAAAAGCGTCAGCCAGGAACAGGACAGCAGCGAGCGGATGGAGGAGTTCACCAACATTTCCCAACTGAGGCAGCAGGTGCAGACCGCTCGTTATCAGGTGCAGGCGTATACCTTCACCACCCGCGACGCGGATGAGCACGCAGCCATTGCGGCCATCGACGAAGCGCTCAAGGAGATCGGGCAGATCGCTCAGGATCAGGGCAATGAAAGCCTTCAGGGCCTGACCCCGGCGACCGCCGCCTTGCAGAGTTATCGGGAACGGCTTGGCGAGTTCAAGCAGATACAGACCAAGGCCGAAGCGGATCAGGAAATCATGGAAGGTCTTGGCGAAACGCTGCTGGACTCCGTCGCGGCGCTGAACCGCCTGCAGACTGCCCAGCGTGACAGCGAGGCGGCCAACTCCAGCGCCATGCTGAGCAGTGTTGCAGGCCTGGCATTGCTGATCGGATTGCTTGCCGCCTGGATCATGACCCGGCAGATCACCGTGCCGTTGCAACAGACTCTGGGGGCCGCAGCACGCATCGCCCAGGGCGACCTGAGTCGGGACATATCGGTCACACGCCGTGACGAAATGGGTCAGTTGCAACGCAGCATGCAAACCATGACCATCAGCCTGCGCGAACTGGTTGGCGGCATCAGCGAGGGCGTATCGCAGATCGCCAGCGCGGCCGAGCAATTGTCAGCAGTGACCAGGCAGACCTGCATCGGGGTCACCAGTCAGAAAGACGAAACCGATCAGGTGGCCACGGCCATGAATGAAATGGCCGCAACCGTGCAGGAAGTCGCGCGCAATGCGCAGGAAGCGTCGCAGGCGGCCGCTCAGGCGGATCAACAGGCGCGCAGTGGCGATGAAGTGGTCGGGCAGGCGATCAGTCAGATCGAGCAACTGGCTCGCGAGGTGCTGAACTCCACGCAGTCGATGAGCGCGCTCAAGCAGGAAAGCAACAAGATCGTTGGCGTTCTGGATGTGATCAAGTCTGTTTCACAGCAGACCAACCTGTTGGCCCTCAATGCGGCCATCGAGGCAGCCCGCGCGGGAGAGGCCGGGCGCGGCTTCGCGGTGGTTGCCGATGAAGTCCGTGGTCTGGCGCAACGCACGCAAAAGTCCACCGAGGAAATCGAAGAGCTGATCGCCGCCCTGCAAACCGGCACCCAACAAGTCGCAACCACCCTGGATAACAGCCGCACCCTGACCGACAACACGGTTGAGCTGAGCCGTCGCGCGGGTGGCGCACTGGAGCAGATCACCCGCACCGTGGCGACGATCCAGCACATGAACGAACAGATCGCTACCGCCAGCGAGGAACAGAGCGTAGTCGCCGAACAGATCAACCGTAACGTCATCAGCGTACGCGACATCTCCGAACAGACCGCTGCAGCCAGCGAGCAAACCGCAACCTCCAGCGTCGAACTCGCCAGGCTGGGAACGCACCTGCAGACACTGGTGGGGAAATTCAGGGTGGGTTGAACCCATGCCATCACGCCAGTAGACGTCCGGACAACGCCATCGTGCCCATGCTCCAGCGTGGGCATGCCGGTCTGGGCGCTCCACGTCCTCTTGCGACGCAGAGCGTCGTGAACTGCATTCCCACGCTGGAGCGTGAGGAACGATCGTCGGCAGGAATAACACTATCGTACCCATGCTCCGCGTGGGCATGCCGGTCTGGACGCTCTGCGTCCTCTTGCGACGCGATGCGTCGTGAACTGCATTCCCACGCTGGAGCGTGAGGAACGATCGGGGTTCTGGAAACCGGTCTTGACCATGTCCTGTGCATGTATGTGCCACAAAGCCCAATAAAAAAGCCCCCGACGCGCTAGGCGTCAGGGGCTCTTTTCGTAGCTGGGCGGTTTTAGACCGGGACCGGCTCCGATGCTTTACCTACAGGCTGCAAAGGCAGCAAAGGCGCATGCGGATCGGCTTCGATGGAAGCTCTCCACGCGGCCAGCCACTCTTCGTGACCTTCGCTCCAGACGCGCTCGTGCAAGCGGCCAAGGGCGACCGGGTCGCTCAGCAGCATCAGGCGTTCCTGATTGCCGAGTTTTGCCGGGCCGACCTTGAGTGCCTGATCAACACGTTCCATACGCACCACTTCAATAGGCTGAGCCTGACGGTGACGCGACGTCGCCAGGGCGCAAGCCAAAGCGTTCTGTCGCGGGTCGACCACAGCCCGAATGAAGCCCTGCTTCAGCGCATGCCAGCGGTTCTCGTAGGTGTACTGATCCGTCGAGATCAGCTCTTGCGGCGGCTCGAACTCTTCAGGAATCAGGAAGAACTTCTCGTCACGCGCCTTGACGCCCAGATTGGTACGGCTGGAAATCACCGACACCGGAATCGACAGCATCAACGATACCACGATCGGCGCAAGCCACCACAGGAAGCTTGGGTTCAACCAGAACACCAGCAAGGCCCAGCACGCGCCCAACAGGGTTTGCGGACCGTGGCGCTTCACCGCTTCGATCCACGGCGTGGAGTCATCGTCGCGTTGCGGCGAGTTCCAGGTCGCGGCCCAGCCCAGGAAAGCGGCCAGTACGAAGCGGGTGTGGAACAGCATGCGCACCGGAGCCAACAGCACCGAGAAGAGCATTTCCAGCAGCATCGAAACAGTGACCTTGAACTTGCCACCGAAGCCTTTCGCGCCCTTGGCCCAGATCAGAATGACGCTGAGCAGTTTAGGCAGGAACAGCAGGACGATGGTCGTCGAGAACAACGCGACGGCTTTTTCCGGGTGCCATTGTGGCCACAGCGGATACAGCTGACGCGGTTCAAGGAAGTAGGTCGGCTCCATCAGCGTGTTCACCGCCAGCAGGGCCGTGGACAGTACGAGGAAGAAGAACCACAACGGTGCCGACAGATAAGACATCACACCGGTCAGGAACACCGCACGGTGAACCGGGTGCATGCCCTTGACCAGGAACAGCCTGAAGTTCATCAGGTTGCCGTGGCACCAGCGACGGTCACGCTTGAGTTCGTCCAGCAGGTTGGGCGGCAACTCTTCGTAACTGCCTGGAAGGTCGTAAGCAATCCACACGCCCCAGCCGGCACGGCGCATCAGCGCAGCTTCGACGAAGTCGTGGGAGAGGATCGCACCGGCGAACGCGCCCTTGCCGGGCAACGGCGCCAAGGCGCAGTGCTCGATGAAGGGTTTCATGCGGATGATCGCGTTGTGACCCCAATAGTGGGATTCACCCAACTGCCAGAAGTGCAGACCGGCGGTGAACAGCGGACCATAGACCCGGGTAGCGAACTGCTGCATGCGTGCATACAGCGTGTCCATACCCGACGCACGTGGCGCGGTCTGGATGATACCAGCGTCCGGCGTGGCTTCCATCAGGCGAACCAGGCTGGTCAGACACTCACCGCTCATGACGCTATCGGCGTCCAGCACGACCATGTAGCGGTATTCACCGCCCCAGCGACGGCAGAAGTCGTCGAGGTTGCCGCTTTTGCGTTTTACGCGGCGGCGACGGCGACGATAGAAGATCTTGCCGAAACCTTTGGTCTCGCGGCACACGTCCAGCCACGCCTGTTGCTCGGCAACGGCGATGTCGGTTTCGTTGGTGTCGCTGAGCACGAAGAAATCGAAACGATCCAGGTCACCCGTGGCAGCTACCGACTCGAACGTAGCGCGCAGACCGGCGAAAACCCGAGGCACGTCCTCGTTGCAGATCGGCATGACCAGCGCAGTACGTGCGCCCTTTTCGATCGGCTCGTTGCCAGCACTGGCACCCGAGATGCGATATTTGTCGCGACCGGTGAGCAGCTCAAGGAAACCCATCAGCGCGGTCCAGAAACCGGCCGATACCCAGCAGAACAAAATCCCGAACAGCAACAGGATACTGGTCTGCAAGGCATAAGGCATGACCTGCAAGGCGGTCTGCACGAAGGTCTGACGGGTGATTTCGTCGAGCGAAACCAGCGACCAGCCCTGATACGGCAGGATGCCCTTCATGTACCAGCCAGCCACGATCGTCTGGCCCAGCATGAGGATCAGCAGGATGTAGCGACGGATCGAACCGACGGTGCGCCAGCGCGCCTTCGGCAGATCCCGCGGCAGATCATCATGCGCGGGCTTGGGCGGGTTGGTCTTGCCGGTCAGGCGACGCCAGCCGCGCACCAGAATGTTGGTGCGCCATGGCTCTGGCACGACCTTGGTCCGGCGAATCGGCGGTGTCGCCTTGAGGCACAGGCGACCGCTGGCATCGACGCCGAGCATCTCGGCGTCCTCCAACTGATCTGCAGTGGTCAGCGTCAGACGGCGACCCACCGAAGCCTGAGCGGCCTCGGCAGGGTCAGTGACCGGCTGCGCGGAAAGTCGCTCATGCAATTCGGCGAAGGTCGTGCAGCTGGCAAGTTCTGCCCGCTGCTCGTCGCTCATCGGTAAATGCGCCAGGTACTCGTTCAGAGACATTGGCACCGGTAGAGAATTACTCATCGCTCGGCAACTGATAGCTCCAGGTCTCGGTCATGACTTGCAACGTCTTGGCCGGTTCCGGATGGGTGGGCGCTGCCTCGGTTTCAGGCTGCTGAATTTCTTTACCGTCTTTATCCTTGGCTACTTCAGCCTTGGATGCGTCGGCTTTGCTTGCGTCGGCCTTGGCGACTTCGCCTTTGCCTTTGGCTGCGTCAGCTTTTGCTGCGTCAGCCTTGCCAGCTTCAGACTTGGCAGTCTCAGGCTTGGCAGCTTCGGCCTTCGGCGCATCGGCCTTGGCGATTTCTACCTGGTCGTTGGCGGACTCCTTGGCGACTGCCGGCTTGGCAGCTTCCTTGGCGGCAGCCTTCTTCTCTTCGGCCTTGTCAGCCACGAGCAGCGCAGGCTCCTTGCCTGGCTCGGCAGGGATTTCACGCAACAGGTAGGCGCGCATTTCGGTCGGCTTGCTGGAGTCCTTGACCTTCACCCGCAGGGTCAGGCGGTAGCCTTTGGTGACCGGGTTGTAGCGCAGGTTGTTTTCCACCAGTTCGACGTTGTCGTCAGTGGTCACCTGGCTGCGAATGGTCTTGTCTTCCGGCAGTGCGGCGAGAACCGGGCCCACGAAGTCGACCAGGAAGGCAAGGCTGCCGTCCGGCTGACGGATCAGGTTGGACTGACGCACGTCACCGATGGAGCGTTGGGTCTGCTTGACCCAGCCCAGATCCGGCGAGTGGATCGAGTTTTCCTGCATGGTCCAGTGCAAACGGTAGTCGAACGCCATTTCCTGGCCAGGTTCTGCCAGAGTTTCAGGCTTCCAGTAGGCCACGATGTTGTCGTTGGTCTCGTCGGCAGTCGGGATTTCGACCAGCTCGACAGTCCCTTTACCCCAATCGCCCTTCGGCTCGATCCAGGCACTTGGGCGCTTGTCGTAGCGGTCATCCAGGTCTTCGTACTGGCTGAAGTCGCGGCCGCGTTGCAGCAGACCGAAACCACGCGGGTTCTCGACCGAGAAGCTGCTGATGGACAGATGTTTAGGGTTGTTCAGCGGACGCCACAGCCACTCACCATTGGCCGCCTGGATCGACAGACCGCTGGAATCGTGCAGTTCACGACGGTAGTTAGGCACACGCGAAGGCTGGTTGGCGCCGAACAGGAACATACTGGTCAGCGGAGCAACGCCCAGCTTGTTGACCTTGTCACGCAGGAACATGCGCGACTTCACGTCAACCAGGGTGTTGGTACCCGGACGCAGGGTCAGCTGATAGGCGCCAGTGGCACGCGGCGAGTCGAGCAGTGCGAAGATCACCAGATGGTTGTCATCCGGGCCCGGCTTCTCGATCCAGAACTCCTTGAAGCGCGGAAATTCTTCACCGGACGGCGAGGCAGTGTCGATCGCCATGCCGCGCGCGGACAGGCCATAAACCTGACCCTTGCCGATCACGCGGAAGTAGCTCGCGCCCAGCATGGTCATGATTTCGTCCTGCTTGTCATCCTTGTTGATCGGATACAGGACACGGAAACCGGCATAACCCAGTTTCTCGGTGGATTTTGGGTCGATCTTCAGATCGCCGAAGTCAAAACGACTCGGGTCGTATTTGATCTCGTCGACGCTGGTCGCGGTCACTTCGTTGATCTTGACCGGCGTGTCGAAGTGCATGCCCTGGTGGTAGAAAGACACTTTGAACGGAGTCTTTTCGCCCGCCCATTCGGCCTTGTCATCACGGAAGCGGATCTTCTGATAATCGGCGAACTTCATGTCGCGCAGCTCGTTCGGCAGATTGCTCCTCGGAGCCTCGAACTTCTGCCCGGCCATTTCTTTGGCCTTCGCCGCTACATCATCAAGGTTGAACGCCCACAGCTGACCTGCACTGAACAGGCATACAAGGGCCGAGCTTGCCAGAAGTGCACTACGCAACCGCTTGACAGGTGTCTTTGGAGCATCACAGGGACTAACAATCACGAGCAACCCTCGCCGAAAAACAGATGAAAAAACCAACGGCCAGCTATCAATGCCGGGTTGGCGAGCATTGTTCCGACTCCGAATGGGCTTAATGATTCCCCAACCCGGTGTCAGAACCGCTTTTGTCATACCAAATGGACCAACAGTGTCGATCCCCGTAGCGCGCGATTATCCAGTAGCACGCGCCACAACGCATCAGGTATGACAAAGAAATTTATTCCCGCAAGACAGATGAATTCAGGGGGACAAAGTGAAATCGTAGCTTATGTATCAAACAAAAATGTCACGGGGCCATCATTTATCAGGTGCACCTGCATGTCTGCACCAAACTGGCCCGCCGCTACCGTGGGATGCGCGATTCTGGCCTGGCTCAACAGATAGTCGAACAACTCGGCACCCAGCGCTGGAGGCGCGGCTTTCGAGAAGCCCGCGCGCAACCCGCTTTTGGTGTCTGCAGCCAGCGTGAACTGGGAAACCAGCAACAAGCCGCCACTCACCTCGCGCAAAGACAGATTCATCTTGCCCTCGGCATCGCTGAACACTCGATAATTGAGCAACTTGTGCAGCAACTTATCGGCACTGGCGCGGGTGTCTTGAGGCTCTATTCCCACCAACACCAGTAGGCCCTGTTCAATCGCACCCACGACCTCAGTGCCGACTTCGACGCGCGCACTTCGCACGCGCTGCAACAAACCTTTCATAGATGCCTTTCCAGACTCAAAACCAATACCGGATCACTGTCACGCTTCTTCGGGCGGCAGGTCGAGCAGGTTGCGCGCAACCTCTGCAGCAGCCCGCACCAGTGCGTCGGCGATACCGGGTTCGGCTGCCGAGTGCCCGGCCTCGCGAATCACCTGCAGCTCGCTGCCAGGCCAGTTCTGGTGCAGCTCCCACGCATTGTCCAGCGGACAGATGACATCGTAACGACCGTGGACAATGATTGCCGGCAGGTGCGCGATCTTCGGCATGTCGCGAATCAGCTGGTTGTCTTCCAGAAAGGCGTTGTTCATGAAGTAGTGGCATTCGATGCGCGCAATGGACAACGCACGGTGCGGCTCGGCGAAGCGATCGACCACTTGCGGATTGGGCCGCAAGGTGGCGCAACGCCCCTCCCAGGTCGACCAGGCCTTGGCGGCATGCATCTGGGCAATCTGATCCGGCCCGGTGAGCCGCTTGTGGAAGGCAGCCAGAATGTTGTCACGCTCGTCCAGCGGAATCGGCGCGACATAATCCTGCCAATAATCCGGGAACAGACGGCTGGCACCTGCCTGATAGAACCAGTCGATTTCCTGCTGACGGGCAAGGAATACGCCACGCAGGATCAGCGCATGCACGCGGTCGGGATGGGTCTGTGCATACGCCAGGGCAAGGGTCGAGCCCCACGAACCGCCGAACAACACCCATTTGTCGATCCCGAGGTGCTCGCGGATCGCTTCAAGGTCTTCCACCAGTTTCCAGGTGGTGTTGTTTTCAAGGCTGGCATGCGGAGTGGAACGACCGCAGCCGCGCTGGTCGAACGTGACGATGCGGTACAGGTTGGGATCGAAATAGCAGCGACTGTGCGCATCGCATCCCGAACCCGGGCCGCCGTGGATGAACACCACCGGCAACCCTTCTGGCGAGCCACTTTCATCGACGTAAAGCACATGCGGTTGTTCCACGGCCAGATCGTGCCGGGCGTAGGGTTTGATCTGCGGGTACAAAGTCTGCATAAGTGCTCCATAAGTCCAATTTAGAGGCTTCTATTATTCTGCCGTGGGGCATCATAAACCCGAAACGAAGAATCAGCATGCTGCACGTCATCGATCAGGATGGAACGAACGATGCAAGCGTTTTGCCAATTTCAACGGTGCGCGAACCAGAGCCGTTGCGCTGGGTCGAAGCGAGAGCTGTGCCGTCAATTATTTCTCTTTTTTTCAGGAAATAATTGACGACACGCCTACAGTCTAAGAATCCCGTTTTCCATTCGTCAGACTACTTGAGGTTTTACCGATGTCTCAGGAACCACTTGTTCGTGACGCTGATGTGGCCGCTTTTCGCGCCGCTGTGCTCGCCAAACTCACCTACTCGGTGGGCAAGGACCCCGACCATGCGTTTGAGCATGACTGGTTTGAAGCTGTTGCCCTTGCCGCCCGCGACCACATGGTCGAACACTGGATGGACCACACGCGGCAGATCTATCGCAAGGTTCAGAAACGCGTTTACTACCTGTCTCTCGAATTCCTGATAGGCAGGCTGCTGTACGACAGCCTCAGTAACCTCGGCCTGCTCGAAGTCGCTCGCGAGGCGCTGACCGAACTGGGTGTGGACATCGAGCGCATCCGCCTGCTTGAACCGGATGCGGCACTGGGTAACGGCGGCCTGGGTCGTCTGGCGGCGTGCTTCATGGAAAGCATGTCGACCCTGGGTATCGCGGGTCATGGTTACGGCATTCGTTACGAGCACGGCCTGTTTCGTCAGGGCATCGTCGATGGCTGGCAGCAGGAACAAACCGAGAACTGGCTGGACTTCGGTAACCCATGGGAATTCGAACGCCCTGAGGTGGTTTACTCCATTGGCTTCGGCGGCAGCGTCGACACGGTCCCGACCGAAGCAGGCGACTCGCGTCAGGTATGGCGTCCGGGCGAGACCGTTCGGGCCATCGCCTATGACACCCCGGTGGTAGGCTGGCGTGGCAAGAGCGTCAACACGCTGCGCTTGTGGCGCGCCCGTGCAGTAGAAGACCTGCACCTGGAACGCTTCAACGCCGGCGATCACTTCGGCGCGGTTGCCGAAGTGGTGCGCGCCGAAAGCATTTCCCGCGTGCTTTACCCGAACGATGCAACCGAAGCGGGTCAGGAACTGCGTCTGCGTCAGGAATACTTTTTCGTCTCCGCGTCGCTGCAGGACTTGCTGCGCCGCCATCTGAACCAACACGCCACGCTGACGGATCTGTCCGAGCACGCGGCGATTCAGATGAACGACACGCACCCCTCGATCGCAGTGGCCGAGCTGATGCGTCAGTTGATCGACAACCACAACATCCCGTGGGACACCGCGTGGAAAATCACCGTCGGCACCCTCGGCTACACCAACCACACCCTGCTGCCTGAAGCGCTGGAAACCTGGTCGGTCGGTCTGATGGAGCGGATGCTGCCGCGCCACATGCAGATCATCTACCTGATCAACGCGCAGCACATTGACACACTGCGCGCCAAAGGCGTCGACGACGTCAACGTACTGCGTGCCGTATCGCTGATCGAAGAAGATAACGGTCGTCGGGTACGCATGGGCAACCTGGCGTTCCTCGGCTCGCACAGCGTCAACGGCGTTTCGGCGCTGCACACCCAGCTGATGCGCAAGACCGTGTTCGCCGAGCTGCACAAGATCTACCCGGAGCGGATCAACAACAAGACCAACGGCATCACCTTCCGCCGCTGGCTGTTCCAGGCCAACCCGAAGCTGACCGAGATGCTTGTCGAGTCGCTCGGCGAGGATGTTCTGGACAACGCCGAGACGCGCCTCAAAGAGCTCGAGCCGTTCGCCGAAAAGTCGTCGTTCCGCAAGCAGATGGCCGATCAACGCCTGCACAGCAAGCGTGCGCTGGCCGCGATCATTCACGAGCGCCTGGGCATTGCCGTCAATCCTGCCGCGATGTTTGACGTTCAGGTCAAGCGGATTCACGAATACAAACGCCAGTTGCTGAACCTGTTCCACACGGTTGCTCTGTATCAGGCCATTCGCGCCGAGCCGGGTACCGATTGGGTGCCACGGGTGAAGATCTTCGCCGGCAAGGCGGCGGCCAGTTATCACTCGGCCAAGCTGATCATCAAGCTGACCAACGACATCGCACGGACCGTGAACAACGATCCGACCGTACGCGGTCTGCTGAAAGTGGTGTTCATGCCCAACTACAACGTCAGCCTGGCGGAGAGCATCATCCCGGCGGCCGACCTGTCCGAGCAGATTTCCACCGCAGGCCTGGAGGCGTCCGGCACCAGCAACATGAAGTTCGGCCTCAACGGCGCACTGACCATCGGTACGCTGGACGGTGCCAACGTGGAGATGAGCGAGCAGGTCGGGCTGGAGCACATGTTCATCTTCGGCATGTCCTCGCAACAGGTCGAAGCCCGCAAGCGTGCAGGTGAATTCAGCGCGCACGACGATGTGGCCGCCTCCGGACGCTTGAACGATGTCCTGCAGGCGATCCGTGGCGGTGTGTTCTCGCCGGATGATCCGAACCGTTATGTGGGGCTGATCGATCAGTTGCTGGCGTATGACCGCTTCCTGGTCTGCGCTGACTTCGACTCGTATTGGGCGGCCCAGGCCAAGGTCGAAGAGCGCTGGCACGACTCCAAGGAATGGTGGCGCTCGGCGGTCCTCAACACCGCACGCATGGGCTGGTTCTCCTCGGACCGGACCATCCGCGAGTACGCCGGAGACATTTGGAAGGCGCTGGACTGACGTCAGAGCCTGAAAAGACTCACAACCCCAGTGGGAGCGAGCCGGGCGACGCTTCGCTTGCTCGCGAAGAGGCCATTAAGGTCTCCGTAAAGAAGGCGCTCGAGACGACGCCTTCGTGAGCAAGCTCACTCCCACAAGCGCCACGAGGATCTGTCTCAGTCCTGCAGAGACTCTGGTGCCCCCGGCATAAAACATTACAAACGATGTCCGCCCGCCCCTATATACTGCGCTCGATGAACCTTCACACATCGAAAAGGATGTCGTCGCGTGCTTTGGATTTGTCTGGTGTTGGGCGGCGCTGCGCTGGGCTATTCGCTGAGTTATGACGAGTGGGCCGGTGCACTGATTGGTGCAGTCATGGGCTGGGCCGTGTGGGCCGGCATTCGCGTGCGCGTGCTTGGCAGGCAATCGGCTGATCAGCAGCAACAACTGCTCGCAAACCGCAAATCCCTCGACGCCCTTCAACAGCGCCTGAGCGCACTCGAACGTCAGTCCGCGCCTGGCGTACCGCCTGCGCAGGACCCTGCGCCGCTTCCACTCGATGCGATCATTGTCGAAGCACCCGGCGACGGCCCCGAGCTGATCTGGGACCTGCCGGACGAAGCGCCGCAGGTAGCAACACCTGTCGAGCCCGCCCCGCCGATACACGAGCCAACCAACACAGCAAAAACCAACCCGCTGGACAGCGCGATCAACGCCGCAAAAGACTGGCTGTTGGGCGGGAATACAGTGCTGCGCGTGGGTGTCGTGGTGCTGTTCCTCGGCCTGGCGTTTTTGCTGCGCTATGCCACTGAGGGCATGGTCGTGCCGCTTGAAGCACGCTACGCCGCAGTCGCCGCCAGTGCGCTGGCCCTGCTCGGTCTGGGCTGGTGGCTGCGCAGGCGCAACGGTCCTTACGCCTTGATGCTGCAAGGCGCAGGCGTTGGGGTGCTGTACCTGACCGTGTTCGCCGCGATGAAACTGCACACCCTGCTGGACCCGACCCTGGGCTTCGCGCTGCTGGTCGCAATCACCAGCTTCTCAGCCATTCTGGCGCTGACGCAAAATTCGCTGGCACTCGCCTGCGCTGGCGCGCTCGGCGGCTTCGCGGCACCGTTGCTGGCCTCGACCGGGCAAGGTAGCCATATCTCGCTGTTCAGTTACTTTGCCCTACTCAATGCGGGCATCATCGCCATCGCATGGTTCAAGGCCTGGCGCACGCTCAACCTGATCGGCTTCTTCGGCACTTTCGGCATCGGCTTCGCCTGGGGCCTGCAGGCTTACACTCCGGCATTGTTCTGGAGCACCGAGCCCTTTCTGATGGTGTTCTTCCTGATGTATCTGGCCATCGGCCTGCTGTTTGCCCGCCGCAAACTGCTCAAACTGGACAGCGCGCCACCTGACCATACTCGCGAAGCCATGCTGCGCTGGGCTGCGCGTCAGGGCGATTACGTCGACGGCACGTTGTTGCTGGGCACGCCGATAGTCGGCTTCGGCCTGCAATATGCGCTCGTCGAGCATTTGGAATTCGGCGCTGCGTTCAGCGCGCTTGGGTTGGGCTTGATCTACATGGCGCTGGCACGCTGGCTGGCAGCACGTGCACCGGGCCAAACCGCCTTGCTGATGGAAACCTGCCTGGCGCTGGGCGTGGTGTTTGCCACGCTGGCGATCCCGTTGGGCCTGGGTTCTCAGTGGACGACGAGCGCGTGGGCTGTGGAAGGCGCGGCGATTTTCTGGCTGGGTTTGCGGCAGCAGCGCAAGCTGGCACAGGCTTTCGGCCTGCTGCTGCAACTGTGCGCCAGCGTGATGTTGATCAATGCGTCAGGCAGTGCCGACTCGGCTGACGACTACTGGACGCCGATGATCCTGGCCATCGGTGCGCTGGTCAGTGCCTGGAGTGCGTACCGCTTCAACACCCTGACCCTTATCGATCAAAAAGTCGCCAGAACCGTACTGACCGTATGGGGTGCGATCTGGTGGTCGGTTTCATTGATCAGCGTCGTGCAGTTGTACGTTCCCATTGGAGTGCAGACGTCTGTGCTGTTGATCGCCGCCGCGCTCAGCGTGGCAATCTGGACAGTGCTGTCCGTGCGCTTGCGCTGGCCAGACCTCGCCGCGCTGTGCAGCACGCTTACGCCCGTCAGCGCAGCATTACTGTCGGGCTCGCTGAGTGAACATTACCACCCCGCCGCCCACTGGGGCTGGCTGGCCTGGCTGGTGGTGTTCGCCGTGCATCTGCTGACTCTGCGCTATCTGGCAGACCGGCAGCCCATCCTCGCACGACGTGTCGCTCACACCGCGGGCTGCCTGCTGATCATCGCCGTGCTGGCCCTGGAACTGCGCTTCGGCCTGCTGCAACTGTCCGAACATTACAACGCTTGGCGCTGGCTGGGCTGGGCGATTCTGCCGAGCCTGTTCCTGCTGGCGATGAGCTCGGCGCGCCAATGGCCGTGGCCGGTAAAAGCCTGCCCCGAAGCCTATCACCTCGGTGCCGCTGCGCCGCTGGCGGTGTTGATGCTGGCGTGGTTCTGGCTGGCGAATACCTTGAGCGACGGCGCAGCGGAACCACTGCCGTATATCCCGCTGTTCAACCCGCTGGAAATCGGTTTGCTATTGTCACTGGCAGGGGTCTGCCTGTGGCTGCGCAAACAGGTCATGCGCCTTGGTAACGCTGCCTTGCTGGTGGCTGGCGCCTCGCTGTTCGCGCTGGTCACGACAATGGTCATGCGCACGGCGCATCATTGGGCTGATGTGCCATGGAACACCGGGGCGCTGCTCGACTCGATGCGCGTCCAGGCCGGGTTGTCGATAGTCTGGACGCTGATGGCACTGGCCCTGATGATCGGCGGTCACATGCGCTCCAACCGCCAGCTGTGGCTGGGCGGCGCAGCGTTGATCGGGGTGGTGGTGGTCAAGCTGTTCTTCGTCGAGCTGAGCAATCGTGGCGGCATGGAGCGCATCGTCTCGTTCATCGGTGTTGGCATTTTGCTATTGGTGGTGGGATATTTCGCACCATTACCGCCGAAACACTCTGCCACAGAGGCCGGCGAAGAACCCGGCCCAGGCTCGACTGCCGCGCCGGACACGCTATGAGGAAACCGTTCTTGAGTCATCCTGCCATGAAGATCGCCGTGCTTGGCCTGGCCTTGTGCACGGCGATAACCGCCCTCGCTCAGGACAAACCGGCGGACTTTGCCAGCCAGACGCCGCTGAGCCTGAGCGGCGAAGGGCCGTGGTATCGCATCGAGTTGCCGCTTGCCGTCCAGTTGAATGCCCGGCAGACCGATCTGAGCGATGTACGTGTGTTCAATGCCGAGGGCCAGCCGCAGGCTTACTCGATCACGCCGCGCCAACCCGCCCCCGAACAGGAGCCGGTGCCGATTGAGGTCAACTGGTTCGCCCTGTACAGCACACAGGAATCAGCCGACGCCGCGCCGGTCATCCGTATCGAGCGCTCCAGCAACGGCAGCGTGATCGAGGTCCAGCCACAAAGCGATATCGAAGCGGGCGAAGAAGTGCTGCGCGGCTGGTTGCTGGACACCAGCGCAATCAAGGCTCCGCTGGAGCAGTTGGTTATCGACTGGAGCACCGAGCGGGAGGGCTTCCAGAACTTCAGCATTGAAGCCAGTGATGACCTGCAGCACTGGCGCAACTGGGGCGAGGGACAGGTTGCACGGCTGTCGTTTGCCGACGAAGTGGTCGAACAGCGCGAAGTCGGCCTGCCCGGCCAGAGCGCGCGCTATCTGCGCCTGCTGTGGCATTCCCCGCACAGTGCGCCGCTGCTGATCTCTGCGCACCTGCTGAGTGCCAGCAGCGACACTCCAGCCACGCCGCTGACCTGGTCGCCACCGGTCAAGGGCAGCGTCGAAAGCCCCAACGAGTATGTCTGGCAACTGCCCACCGGCTTGCCGATAGGCCGCGTCAGGATCGACATCACCCAGCCCAACAGCCTGGCACCGGCGACGCTCTACGGCCGGCTCGATGCCGGGCAGCCCTGGCAGCCAATCAGCAGCGGCCTGCTGTATCGGTTGTCACAGAACAACAGCGATGTCCTGCAGGACCAGTTGCAATTGTCCGGACGCATCGTTCGGCAGCTCAAGCTGGTGGTGGATGATCGCGGCGGCGGACTGGGCAGTGAAGCGCCGCAGTTGAGTGTGGCCGTGCCTGCCACGGAGGTTGTGTTCCTGGCGCGCGGTAACGGGCCCTTCACCCTGGCAATCGGCAACCCGAGCGTCAAGGCTGCCAACCTGTCGCTGGCCACGCTGATTCCCGACCTGAGCCCGGAGAAGCTCGCGACTCTCGGCACAGCAAGCCCGGCCACGGCTACCGTGGCCAACATGGCCGCTGCGCCGATCGCCGTGCAACAAACTACTGACTTCAAACGCCTGGGGCTTTGGGCCCTTCTGCTGCTTGGCGTGGTGTTCCTTGGCTGGATGGCATTCAGCACGCTGCGCGCTGCAAAACGCTAAAACGGGCGGCCTGTCAGGTGCGGTTCGCCTGACATCTGAACTGAAACAGTCTTAAGCCAGTCTCATAGCAGTATTACGTCGCCACTCGCGTTAAACTGCGCGGGTTTTCATACCCCCTATTTTCGGAGCTATCCATGTCCCGCGTTACACTAAGTCGTTACTTGATTGAGCAGACTCGCAGCAACAACACCCCTGCCGATCTGCGCTTCCTGATCGAAGTTGTGGCGCGCGCATGCAAGGAAATCAGCCACGCCGTCTCCAAGGGCGCGCTGGGTGGCGTACTGGGCAGCATGGGCACCGAAAACGTGCAGGGCGAAGTGCAGAAAAAGCTCGATGTGATCTCCAACGAGATTCTGCTCGAAGCCAACGAATGGGGCGGTCACCTGGCCGGCATGGCTTCCGAAGAAATGGACAACGCCTACCAGATCCCGGGCAAATACCCGAAGGGTGCCTACCTGCTGGTTTTCGACCCATTGGACGGCTCGTCGAACATCGACATCAACGCACCGGTCGGCACGATCTTCTCGGTACTGCGCTGCCCGAACGAATACCTGAGCCAGAACGAAGCGCTGAATGAAAAGGCCTTCCTGCAGCCAGGCACCGAACAGGTCGCCGCCGGTTACGCCATCTACGGTCCGCAAACCATGCTGGTCCTGACCCTGGGCGATGGCGTGAAAGGCTTCACCCTGGACCGTGAAATGGGCAGCTTCGTGCTGACTCACGAAGACATCACCATCCCGGAGTCCACTCAGGAGTTCGCGGTCAACATGTCCAACCAGCGTCACTGGGAAGCCCCGGTACAGCGCTACGTGAGCGAGCTGCTGGCCGGTGAAGACGGTCCGCTGAAAAAGAACTACAACATGCGCTGGGTCGCGGCGATGGTTGCCGACGTGCACCGTATCCTGACCCGTGGCGGCCTGTTCATGTACCCGCGCGACAGCCGCGAGCCTTCCAAGCCGGGCAAGCTGCGCCTGATGTACGAAGCCAACCCGATGTCCTTCCTGGTAGAACAGGCTGGCGGCGCGTCCACCGACGGCCATCAGCGCATTCTCGACATTCAGCCTGAAGGCCTGCACCAGCGCGTAGCGGTGTACTTGGGTTCCAAGGAAGAAGTCGAGCGTGCCACCGCGTATCACAAGGCGTAAGACGCCTTCTGCACCGGTAGTGATCGGGCCATGCTCGATCACTGCCGAGTGAGCCAATGCTCTGAAACATGAGCAGTCAGCCATTCGCTCAGCCCCGTCTGCGGGCCAACTATCTGATCCTCGGCACAAATCCTTGCGCCGTCCGGGAACCAGAGTCCCTTTTTCTCTTCTAAGCTTGCGGTACTGCGCCAGCGCCAGACTGCACCGGCTTGCACTGCGACGCGACCCCCTTCCGTTCAGGAGCTACATCCATGTCCTTGCGTTCTGTCGCGTTACTCTCGTTCTGCGTCCTGCTGGCTGCCTGCAGCAAGATCACTCAGGAAAACTATTCCAAACTGTCCGCTGGCATGCCCAAGGCTCAAGTCGAGTCCTTGCTGGGCAGCCCGACGGAATGTTCGGGTGCCTTGGGCATGTCGAGCTGCACCTGGGGCGACCAGAACACCTTTATCAGCGTGCAATACGCAGCGGACAAGGTGGTGCTGTTCTCGGGTCAGGGTCTGAAATAACCCATGATCAAGGTACTGGTACGTTTTGGAATTTGTGTCATGGCCAGCTTTTTGGCCATCGGTTTTGCCCACTCGGCTGACAACCTCGAGCCAAAGACTGTAGGTAACGTCGACCTCAAGCAGTATCAGGGTACCTGGTACGAGATCGCCCGCTTGCCGATGTTTTTCCAGCGCAAGTGCGCTCAGTCCGAGGCGCGTTACACGCTCAAGGACGACGGCAACATCGCAGTGACCAACCGCTGCCGCACGATTGAAGGCAAGTGGGAAGAAGCAACGGGTACGGCTTCGCCGCAGGTTGCGGGCAAGACCGACAAACTGTGGGTTGTGTTCGACAATTGGTTCTCGCGCCTGCTGCCCAGCGTCGCCAAGGGTGATTACTGGATTCTGGACGTCAGCGAAGGCTACCGTACCGCCGTGGTCGGCAACCCGGATCGCAAATACCTGTGGCTGCTGTCGCGTACACCGACCGTCTCCGCATCGGTCAGGGAAGACATGCTGAGCAAGGCCCGCCAGCAAGGCTACGACACCTCACGCCTGATCTGGCGCGAGGATGACTCGAAGATCGGCAAGGGCGAGAAGTAACCAGGCTGGAACAAGCGTCCGCAAGAACACTATCGTGCCCATGCTCCGCGTGGGCACGCCGTTCTGGACGCTCTGCGTCCTCTCTTGCATCAGCCGAGCAATTCCCTCAACACCTGCGCGAACTCGCGGTTGCTTTGTTGTTCTGCGGCGTGTCGTCCCTCACGTATGACCCATCGCCCGTTGACCGCCACGTCGCGGATCTGCCGGTCGCTGCCGGCGAACAGCCAGCGGTTGAGGATGGCGTCTTCCGAGGCCGTGGCGATGTACGGGTCATTGCCATCCAGCACCAGCCAGTCGGCGCGTTGACCCACTTGCAGCGTACCAATCTGCTGCCCCAATGCCTGCGCGCCACCGGCAAGTGCAGCGTCATATAGCGTGCGGCCAACCATGGGCTGATCGCTGCGATACAGCCGGTTGCGGCGCTGATCGCGCAGACGCTGGCCGTATTCCAGCCAGCGCAGTTCCTCGACCACACTGAGCGAGACGTGACTGTCCGAGCCGATTCCCCAGCGACCGCCCTGAGCAATGTAGTCCACCGCCGGAAAGATCCCGTCGCCGAGGTTGGCCTCGGTGGTCAGGCATAACCCGGCCACCGCGCCGCTTTGCGCCATCAGAGCCACTTCATCCGCCTCGGCATGGGTCGCATGGACCAGGCACCAGCGGTTATCCACAGGCACGTTTTCATACAGCCATTGCAACGGGCGCCGACCGCTCCAGCTCAGGCAGTCATCGACTTCCTTCTGCTGCTCCGCGATATGAATATGCACCGGACACTGCCGGTCGCTGGCCGCCAGCACCTCACTGATCTGCTGCGGCGTCACCGCGCGCAGCGAGTGGAAGCAAAGACCGAGTTGCTGGGCAGGCTGAGCCGCCAGAACCGGACGCAGACGAGCCTGCACATCCAGATAGCTGTCGGTGCTGTGGATAAAACGCCGCTGGCCTTCGTTGGGTGCCTGCCCGCCAAAGCCGGAATGGCTGTACAGCACCGGCAGCAAGGTCAGGCCGATACCGACCGAACCGGCCGCCTGGCTGATCTGCAGCGCGAGCTCGGCAGGATCGGCATAGGGCTTGCCGTCACTGTCCTGATGCACGTAATGAAATTCGGCCACCGAGGTGTAGCCGCCCTTGAGCATCTCGATGTACAGCTGACGAGCGATAACGCCCAACTGCTGCGGGCTGATGCGCCCCACCAGGCGATACATGAGATCGCGCCAGGTCCAGAAACTGTCGTTGGGGTTGCCGGCCACTTCCGCAAGCCCGGCCATTGCACGCTGGAACGCGTGGGAGTGCAGGTTAGGCATGCCAGGCAGCAAAGGCCCGCTGACTTTCTCGGCGCCCTGCTGAGCGGCATCGGCCTCGACGCGGGTCAAAATACCGTCCTGACTGACCTCCAGACGCACATTGCTGGCCCAGCCGTCGGGGAGTAACGCGCGCTCGGCAAAGAAGGCTGACATTGACTTCACACCTCATCACTGTAATTTGTATATACATATACAGACGTTTCAGCGACCGGTAAACCGCCTGCACGCTTGCCGAGCAGCAGGTTAATGGTTAGCGTGAGCGCTTTGCAGCGTCTGAATGCGCTCGAAAACACCGTCTCGAACAACAAGGACTCCCACGTGTCGACTCCGCCCGCCGCTTCTTCCCTGGCAGCCCAGATGGGCGAAAGTCCCGCACCCTTGTACGCCCGCGTGAAACAGATGATCGCTCTGCAGATTCAGAACGGCACCTGGCCGCCGCATCACCGTGTGCCGTCGGAAAGCGAACTGGTGACGCAACTGGGCTTCAGCCGCATGACCATAAACCGGGCACTGCGCGAGCTGACCGCCGAGGGCCTGCTGGTGCGCATGCAGGGCGTCGGCACCTTTGTCGCCGAGCCCAAGAGCCAGTCGGCGCTGTTCGAAGTGCATAACATTGCCGACGAGATTGCCGCGCGCGGCCATCGCCACACGTGCAAGGTCATGGTCCTCAAGGAGGAAGCCGCTGGCTCCGAGCGCGCCCTGGCGCTGGACATGCGCGAAGGCCAGCGGGTTTTCCACTCGCTGATCGTGCATTACGAGAACGACATCCCGGTGCAGATCGAGGACCGCTTCGTGAACGCCCAGGTCGCTCCGGACTACCTCCGGCAGGACTTTACCCTGCAGACGCCTTACGCCTACCTCTCGCAGGTTGCGCCGCTCACCGAAGGTGAGCATGTGGTCGAGGCGATTCTCGCCGAAGCCGATGAATGCAGGCTGTTGCAGATTGAGGCGGGGGAGCCCTGCCTGCTGATTCGCCGTCGGACCTGGTCTGGTCGTCAGCCGGTTACCGCTGCGCGCCTGATCCACCCCGGCTCCCGTCATCGCCTGGAAGGACGCTTTACCAAATGAGCCAGACCCGCATTTTGCGCGCCGTCGACTACCCGCGCATGCCGTGGAAAAACGGCGGTGGCAGCACGGAAGAGATCGCTCGCGACGCAGGCCAGGATCTGGACGGTTTCGGTTGGCGGCTGTCGATTGCCGACATCGAAACCTCGGGCGGCTTTTCGGTGTTCGCCGGTTATCAACGCATCATCACCGTCCTGCAGGGCACGGGCATGACGCTGGACGTGGATGGTCTGAGCAGTCGTCCGCTGCTGCCATCGGACCCGTTCGCATTCAGCGGTGACAGCCAGGTCAATTGCACCTTGCTGGACGGGCCGATTCGCGATTTCAACCTGATCTACGCCCCACACCGCTACACTGCACGTCTGCACTGGATAGACGTGCGTCACCCGCAACGCTTGTTCAGCTCTGCCAGCACCCTGGTGCTGTTCAGTATGGCCGAGCAAGTGGCGATCAGCGTCGACAGCCAGCCGTGGGAAATTCTTGGCAAACACGATTGCGCTCAGGTGGACAATGCTGGCGGTCTGCTCGAAGTCGAACTGCAATCGCCTCGCGCCAGCCGTTGCTGCCTGATTGAGCTCACTGCCACAGGCCAGTAACCGCATTCCTGGCATTACGATAAAAAAGTGCTTCGTTTCAAGGACAACCATGACTCAAGTTCCGAACCGGGAAACGCCCAGAGGCATTGCCGTCCTCGCACGCTTCCTCGCCTCCGAATCAGCTGGTGGCATCGTGTTGATGGCCGCTGCGCTGGCGGCATTGATCGTTGCCAACTCGCCTCTTTCTGCCGGCTATTTCTCGATCCTGCACAGCGTCTGGCTGGGCCTCTCGGTCGAGCTGTGGATCAACGACGGGCTGATGGCGATCTTCTTCCTGATGGTCGGCCTGGAGATCAAACGTGAAGTCCTCGCCGGTGGTCTGGCGACCTGGGGGCAACGAGCCCTGCCCGGCTTTGCAGCGGCAGGCGGCATGCTGGTGCCTGCGCTGATCTACATCGCGATCAATTGGGGCAATCCGCAGACCCTGAGCGGCTGGGCGATCCCGGCAGCCACCGACATCGCCTTTGCTCTCGGCGTGCTGTCGCTGCTCGGCAACCGGGTGCCGACCTCGCTGAAGGTGTTTCTGGCCGCGCTGGCGATCCTCGACGATCTGGGCGCCGTGACGATCATCGCCTTCTTCTACAGCTCCGGTCTGAACCTGCCGATGCTGGCAGCCGCTTTCGTGACCTTGGCGGTGCTGATCGTCATGAATCGTTTGAACGTGCGCCGTCTGTTGCCCTATCTGCTGCTCGGCGCGCTGCTGTGGTTCTTCGTCCTGCAATCGGGCGTACACGCCACGCTGGCCGGTGTCGCCCTGGCGCTGTGCATCCCGATGGGCAAGCCCGAGGAAGAAGCCCGCTCGCCGCTGCTGTTCCTCGAAGAAAAGATGCACTACTGGGTGGCCTTCGCCGTGGTGCCGATCTTTGGTTTTGCCAATGCGGGCGTGTCGCTGGCCGGCATTACCCTGGGCAACCTGGTCGATCCTGTGCCGCTGGGCGTTGCGCTGGGGCTGTTCGTGGGCAAGCAGATCGGCGTGTTTCTCGCCGCTGTGCTGGCCATACGCGCCGGGCTGGCGGTGTTGCCGGAGGGCAGCAACTGGGTGCAACTGTACGGCGTGGCGATTCTGTGCGGCATCGGTTTCACCATGAGCCTGTTCATCGGCAACCTGGCGTTCCCCGGCTCGCAACACCTGATCGACGAGGTGAAGGTCGGCGTACTGATCGGCTCGGGTCTGGCCGCGATTGCCGGGATTGTGCTGCTGCGCAGCCGTTTCAGCCGGCGCTGAAAAATATTTTCAAATCACTGCATCCAGATGGGTTTCTCGCGGGTAGTACATTCAGCAGCCACTTCGAGTTGCTGAGCGCGGTTAAACCTTCTGGAGATTTCTGCATGAACGCAAAACGCTTGCTCTGCCTTGCTGGTACCACTCTGGCCTTCACTTGCCTGTCGTCTGTTGCCATGGCTCAGACCGACCTCCCCGAAAGCGTACGTGTGCCGGCTGGCAACAAGGTCGGCATGCAAACCACCGGGGTTGGCGAGATCACCTACGAGTGCCGCGCCAAGGCCAACATGCCCAACGAAATGGAGTGGGCGTTCGTCGGTCCCAAAGCAGTGCTCAACGACAAGAGCGGCAAACAGGTCGGCACCTACTACGGCCCACCTGCCACCTGGGAAGCCAAAGACGGTTCCAAAATAACCGGCACTCAAGTCGCCGTGGCCCCTTCGAGCGCTGGCAACCTGCCGTACCAGCTGGTCAAGGCCAACCCGGCCGAAGGCAAAGGCGCCATGACTGGCGTCACGTACATTCAGCGTGTAGCCCTGAAAGGCGGCGTTGCCCCGGCCAAAGCCTGCGCAGAGAGCAACAAGGGCGCGAAGGAAGTGGTCAAGTATCAGGCCGACTACCTGTTCTGGACCGCGAGCTGATAGCCATCATTCACCGGGTGACTGCGCAGCCAGTGGTCTATGCTGCTGCGCGGGAGCCTCGTGATGTCAACGAGGCAGTAGTCTTGCATTGATGGCGGATCATCTTGTCTTCGCACGAATCTCTCTTTGATTACGAAGCGACGTTGCAGGCCTGCGCTCGCGGTGAAAAGCAGGCCTTGCAGCGTCTCTATCAACAGGAAAGCGCCCGGTTGCTCGGCGTCGCTCAGCGCTTGGTGCGTGACCGCGCGCTGGCCGAAGACATCGTGCATGACGCGTTCCTGAAAATCTGGTCCCACGCGGCCAGCTTCGATGCCTCGCGTGGTTCGGCACGTGGCTGGATCTTCAGCGTGACCCGCCACCTGGCGCTCAACACATTGCGCAACACGGCTCGCGAAGTGCGTGTCGAGGACGACGGCAGTGAAGATCATCATGAACAGGCGACACTGGAAGGCTGGCAGGAAATCGGCGATGCCTTCGATTGGCAGGTCAATCCAGGACGGATCACGTCATGCCTGGAGCAGCTGGAGCCGGTAAGACGCAACTGTGTTTTTCACGCGTACGTGGACGGTTATTCGCATCAGGAAATCGCGCAGAAAATTGGCGCGCCATTGGGGACGGTCAAAGCCTGGATCAAGCGTAGCCTGACGGCTTTGCGGGAGTGCATGGGATGACCCGGCCTTTAGACGACAACATTCACGAGCTGGCGGGCGAGTATGTACTCGGCACGCTATCGGCGCAGAAACGGCTCGAGGTAGAGCGTCGCCTGTCGCGCGAGCCCGACCTGCAGGCCGCCGTCGATGCCTGGGAACAGCGTCTGCTGCCCCTGACCGAACTGGCCGAACCGGTGATGCCCTCGCCCGGCCTGTGGGATCGTATCGAACGTAACCTGCTGGACATGACCGCGCCTGCCAGCACGCCGCAAAGACCGCGCGTTCGCTGGTGGGACAACCTGTCGATCTGGCGTGGCCTGGCCGGAGCAGGCCTGGCTGCTTCACTGGTACTGGGCATGACGCTGCTGACCCGCGCACCGGCGCAACCGTCTTATCTGGTGGTCCTCGTAGGACCGCAGGACAAGGCTCCCGGCTGGGTCGTGCAGGCCAGTAACCCGCAGGAAATACAGCTTATCCCGCTGGGCGTGTTCGAGGTTCCGACCGACAAGGCGCTGGAGTTCTGGACCAAGGGTGACGACTGGCAAGGCCCGGTTTCGCTTGGGCTGGTCAAGCCGGGAGAGAGCCTGCATGTGCCGCTGGATAAACTGCCGCCGCTGCAACCCAACCAGTTGTTCGAGCTGACACTGGAGAAATCCACTGGCTCGCCAATCGGCAAACCCACCGGGCCGATTCAGTTCATCGGCCGGGCGGTGAAGGTGATCTGACGCGAAGGTCGCCTACTTGCGGCTGCAGTCGTCCTGTTGCAGCAGGTTGGCCTGGGTCAGGTTGCAGTCTGCCGGTACGCTGCGCGTCAGCCAGACATTGCCGCCGATGGTCGAACCCTTGCCGATGGTGATGCGACCCAGAATGGTCGCACCCGCATAGATCACCACGTCGTCTTCAACGATTGGATGCCGTGCGTGGCCTTTCTGCAACTGACCGTCCTCGTCCGACGGGAAGCGCTTGGCGCCCAGGGTCACGGCCTGATAGATCCGCACCCGCTCGCCGATGATCGCGGTTTCGCCAATCACCACGCCTGTTCCGTGATCGATAAAGAAGCTCGGGCCGATCTGCGCACCCGGATGAATATCGATACCGGTCGCCGAATGGGCGATTTCCGAGCTGATACGCGCCAGCAACGGCAAGCCGGCGCGATAAAGATAATGCGCCAGCCGATGGTGGATCACCGCCAGAATGCCGGGATAGCACAGCAGCACTTCATCGACACTGCGCGCCGCAGGGTCGCCGTGATAGGCGGCCAGCACGTCGGTGTCCAGCAACAGACGAATACCCGGCAGGGCCATGGCGAAACCCTGGATCAGCTCGAGTGCTCGCGCATCGATGCCCTTCAGGTCACCGCCCTGCTGATGGGCCACATAGCGCAATTCAAGCCGGGCCTGAGCCAGCAGTGCGTTGAGCGCCACATCCAGCGTATGGCCGACATAGAAGTCCTCGCTTTCCTCACGCAGGTCCACCGGGCCCAGGCGCATCGGGAACAGTGCGCCGCTCAAGGCTTCAAGAATCTCGCCCATGGCCGCACGCGAAGGCAGCTCACGCCCACCGTGTTCACCGCTCACTCGCCTGTTGCGAGCCCGCCAGTCTTCACGCGCGCTGCGCAACTGGCTGACGATGCGCTGCAACTGCCAGTGGCTGGAGCGGCCGTCGGCGGACGCTTCTGGAATATCGCTCACGCTTGACTCTCCTTGATGTGAAGGGTGGCGACCGACAGTACGGGCCGCTGCTGTTGCCACTCTACGGCAAACATTCAGACGAAAAAAACAACAATTTCTGTCGGAATACACGAAGAGAGCCGTGCGCACAGATAAGTTGCCGTGCGAGAAACGTCTGCCTATAGTCCGCTGACTCTTTACACGGCTTATCGACCACCATGATCAAAAATCAGCTTGCCCGCTTCAATCGCCTGGACCTGATCAGCGCGCCAACGGCTCTGGAAAAGCTCGAGCGCCTGTCGGTCTGGGCAGATCGTAATATCTACATCAAGCGGGATGACACCACGACGCTGGCCCTGGGCGGCAACAAGGTGCGCAAACTCGAGTACCTGGCCGCCGATGCGCTGGCCCAGGGTGCCGACACACTGATCACCGCCGGGGCCATCCAGTCCAACCATGTCCGCCAGACCGCAGCGCTGGCCGCGCGCCTGGGCCTGGGCTGTGTGGCGCTGCTGGAAAACCCCATCGGCACCGAAGACCCCAGTTACCTGAAAAACGGCAACCGCCTGCTGCTGGAGCTGTTCGATGCCAAGGTCGAGCTGGTGGAAAACCTCGACAACGCCGACGAGCAACTGCACGCCCTGGCGGCACGCCTGCGTTCCAGCGGCAAAAAGCCTTATCTGGTGCCCATCGGTGGCTCGAGCCCGGTGGGGGCGCTGGGTTATGTGCGCGCCGGGCTGGAACTGGCCGAGCAGATCAAGCAAACCGGTATCGAGTTTGCTGCCGTCGTTCTGGCCTCCGGCAGTGCCGGCACGCACAGCGGTATAGCGCTGGCTCTGGCTCACGAGCTGCCGCAATTGCCGGTCATCGGCGTGACCGTGTCGCGCAGTGAAGAAGCACAGTTGCCCAAGGTTCAGGGCCTGGCCGAGCGCACCGCAGAGTTGCTCGGCGCTCCGTTGCCCGAACACTTCAAGGTCGAACTGTGGGATGAGTATTTCGCGCCACGGTATGGCGAACCGAATGCCGGCACGCTGTCAGCTATCAAGCTGGTGGCCAGCCACGAAGGGCTGTTGCTCGACCCGGTCTACACCGGCAAGGCCATGTCCGGTCTGCTCGATGGTATCGGTCGTCAACGCTTTAACGACGGCCCACTGATCTTTCTGCACACCGGCGGTGCGCCAGCGCTGTTTGCCTATCCGGATGCGTTCGACCAGTGACGTTTCAGCCAACGGGTCCTTTATGCTTTTGTGGAGGGAAAATAACTTTTTTTGTTATTTTTCCTCATAAGCTGATGGCTATATAGTCGCGCCCGGCAGACCACAACGCTTAACCTTATACCTGACGTAACTGCCTGAAAAAAAGCTGAATAATCAGCACGAAGTTGCTTGAGTCGGGTCAGAAAATGGCCAGACACTTCCATACCAACAAGGGGCTTGCATGAACATTTCCGCTATTCGTCGTACGTTTCTTTTCTCGGCAATGGGCTTGATGCTCAATGCCGGTATCGCCGGGCAAGCCATGGCTGGCGAGCAACTGCAGAAAATCAAGGACAGCGGTACGCTCAATGTAGGCCTGGAAGGCACTTACCCACCGTTCAGCTTCGTCGATGAGAGCGGCAAGCTCACCGGCTTCGAAGTCGAGTTTTCCGAAGCGCTGGCCAAGGAACTGGGCGTGAAGGCCAAGATCCAGCCGTCGAAATGGGATGGCATCCTGGCCGCTCTGGACTCCAAGCGTCTGGACGTGGTGATCAACCAGGTGACCATCTCCGACGAGCGCAAGAAGAAGTACGACTTCTCCGAGCCCTACACCGTGTCCGGCATTCAGGCGCTGGTTCTGAAGACGAACGAAGACAAGATCAAGACAGCCACAGACCTGACCGGCAAGAAGGTCGGTGTGGGCCTGGGCACCAACTACGAGGAATGGCTCAAGGCGAACGTTCCGGGCGCGATCGTCAAAACCTATGACGATGACCCGAGCAAGATCCAGGACCTGAGTGTAGGTCGTATCGATGCGATCCTCGTTGACCGTCTGGCCGCCCTGGAAATGGCTGCCAAAACGAAAAACAAACTCGTCCCTGCAGGCGACGCCTTCTCCCGCCAGGAATCGGGCATTGCCCTGCGCAAAGGCGAGCCTGAATTGCTGGCGGCCATCGACAAGGCCATCGACAAGCTGCGTGCCGACGGTACGCTGAAGAAATTGTCGGAAAAGTACTTCAACGCTGACGTCACCAAATGATTGAAGAGAGCCTTCAGCTCGCGCTGGACTCCGCGCCCTTCCTCCTCAAGGGCGCGTACTACACCGTCTTCCTCAGTATTGGCGGGATGTTTTTCGGTTTGCTGCTGGGCTTCGGCCTGGCCTTGATGCGCCTCTCGCGCATCAAACCGGTGAACTGGATAGCACGCATCTACGTGTCGTTCTTTCGCGGCACGCCCTTGCTGGTGCAGCTGTTCGTGATTTATTACGGCCTGCCGGAGCTGGGTATCCAGCTCGAACCGCTGAGCGCTGCGCTGATCGGTTTTTCCCTGAACATGGCCGCTTACGCCTGCGAAATCCTGCGCGCGGCCATCAGTTCGGTGGAGCGCGGCCAGTGGGAAGCCGCGGCCAGTATCGGCATGACCCGCTGGCAGACCATGCGTCGGGCGATCCTCCCGCAGGCCGCACGCACCGCATTGCCGCCACTGGGCAACAGCTTCATCTCGCTGGTCAAGGACACGGCGCTGGCAGCCACCATCCAGGTGCCGGAGCTGTTCCGTCAGGCGCAGTTGATCACCGCACGCACCTTCGAAATTTTCACCATGTACCTGGCCGCTGCACTGATCTACTGGATCCTTGCCACGGCGCTCTCGCACCTGCAAAACAAGCTGGAAGCCAGGGTCAACCGGCACGATCTGGAGACCTGACACATGATAGTGGTTGAAAAACTCACCAAGGCATTCAAGGGCAATGAGGTGCTCAAGGGCATCGATCTGCGTATCGAAGCCGGGGAAGTGGTGGCCATCATCGGGCCCAGCGGCTCGGGCAAGACCACCCTGCTGCGCTGCCTGAATCTGCTGGAAACGCCTGACAGCGGCAGGATCAAGGTCGGTGACATCGAGATTGATGGCACCCGCTCCATGAACCAGCAACAGGGGTTGATCCGCCAGTTGCGTCAGCAGGTCGGGTTCGTGTTTCAGAACTTCAATCTGTTTCCGCATCGCACCGCACTGGAAAATGTCATCGAAGGTCCGGTGGTGGTCAAGAAGGTGGCCCGCGAAGCCGCCGAGGCGCTGGGCAGAAAGCTGCTCGCCAAGGTCGGCCTGAGCGGCAAGGAAGACGCTTACCCGCGACGCCTTTCCGGCGGGCAGCAACAGCGCGTGGCGATTGCACGGGCGCTGGCGATGGAGCCGCAAGTGATCCTGTTCGACGAGCCGACCTCGGCTCTGGACCCTGAGCTGGTCGGCGAGGTGCTGACCACCATCCGCGCGCTGGCTGAAGAGAACCGCACCATGGTCATCGTCACTCACGAGATGAGCTTTGCCCGGGACGTCGCCAACCGGGTGATCTTCATCGACAAGGGAGTGATCATGGAGCAAGGCGAAGCCAAGGCGCTGTTCGCCAACCCGAAAGAAGAACGCACCAGGCAGTTTCTCGAGCGTACCCGCTCCTGATCAGGACGATCAGCATCTGCAAAAAGCAGCGTCCATCCAGCGGCGCTGCTTTTTTCTTACATTTCCGGAAGGATTAATCGTTCAATATCCTTGCTGAATTCCCGCGTAATTTCCCGAAAAATCATCGAAATAATAAAATTAGCCCACGTACTTCCTGCTCCTTGATTCGTAGCCGGGCGCGCCACTGCGCGTCCGTGTTGCCAGACTTTCCCTTCCGGACACTCTGCTGTCGGTTACGGCCTGTTGCCATTGATACTTTGTGGTAGGACGGTTGTTTCGTGAGGAGTCAACGGTTCCAAACACACAGCGTAGGAAGTATCCGGTTTTCAAGTAAACAGTCCTTAAATGCACTTCGCACATTGACAAGTTCCCGCAAAGCCCATTAGCTCACCTACTTCACGCATTTCAGTGGGGCAGTAAAGTTTCAAGCACACCTTTAATACCGTTTGTAATGTTTGCCATAGCTTGGATATTTAAGGTAATTATCCCCCTGCCTGAAACGCACACTTCATTACTTGAACATGACAACTTATGACGATTCTTTACTTGAACTATTGATTATCTGGAGTACCCCGACATGCGTCAAAATACTTGCAACGCCAGCCCCTTGGGCTTGCCTATCCCTTCTGTTCCGCTGGCCAGCCGACATGGCATAGGCGTGAGGAACGCCTCTCAACTCGTTGTTCATGTTGAACCCTATGGCAGCATGGAAGAGGGCGATCTGATCGAACTGTTCTGGGACGGCTGTTACGTCGCGTCAACAATTTTGAAGGCATCCGACGTCGGCAAGCCTGTCGTCCTACGTGTGCCGGAAAGTTTTCTGCAGAATGGCAAGGCGAGAACTTACTACCGGGTCATGAAGATAGGCGGAGTGCCTGTGACCTCGCCCTGCCGCAAGCTATGGGTCAAGCTGAACGCACCGGGAGGGCGGCTGGTCAGCGCCAACACGGAAGAAAACCAGGGGCTGGCGCCACTCTATGTTGCGCCATCGGTCATACGCCACGGACTCTCGCGCAGGCACCTGGAAGGCGGCTTGCCGATGACCATCGAGCCTTATCTGAACATGGCTGTTCACGACGAGATCACCGTGCGCTGGGGTGATCTGCGCATGGACCTGCCGCCGCTCACTGCCGACGATATCGGTGAGCCGGTCGACCTGGTCGTACCGCCTGAGTTGATACGCGAAGGCGGAGACGAACAACGGCTGGAAGTGAGTTACTGTGTTATCGACCGGGTGGGCAACAACTCGCTCTGGGCGCCACCCCGAATAATAAGGATCCAACCGCTGGGCCATTGAATGCCTGACGACGGCAAGTCGGACAAACCGCATCACTCGACAATACTGTTCAATGGACAACACCGCACGGACCATTCTAAAAACGAAGCGTTAGTTATTCACGCTCATTACCTGCATTAAACATTGGCCACGCGTGTAAGAAAGTTCAACGTCGCTCCGGCATACGCCGTGTTTCATCCGTACTTGGCTCTGCGCAGACGTCTAACATCGTGCGTTACGCGAGGTGAGGATATGAAGCGGCATTGGCGACTGACAATAACTGTCTATGCTTATTCCAAAAAGCACGTTTTAAAAACTTTTATACACGCTTAGGGTATATGCACCGGACCACCGGACATCGTGATGTTTTCCAGCCGCACCTGATGCGGCCTACTGCTACGAGGTTCCGATGGTCCCTTTCACAACTACCCCTGTGGATAAACCCAGGGTCGTATCGATTGACGGTGAGCGACGCGAGTCTGATCCGGCGACGGTAGCGACCCAACGCGTCGAGGCTTCACAAGAGCCTGACGCTGCTCCCCGCCTGCTGAAGGCCACCGTGTTGCAAAACGACGCGCAAGCCATTGCAGCAGCCCATGAACTGGCCGCAGCCGCACAGATCAATGCTGCCAATCGTGACAGACAACGTGCCTTGCCATGGGCTGAAATCGAACAGTTCACTCGCAGCGGACTGGGCAGTATTTCCGTCCCGCGCGCATACGGCGGCCCGCAAGTATCGTTCGTCACAGTGGCTGAAGTCTTCCGGATCATTTCTGCTGCCGACCCGGCACTGGGACAAATTCCGCAAAACCAGTTCGGCATTCTGCATCTGCTGCAGGGCAGCGCCACCGAGCAACAGAAGAAAACACTGTTCCAGAGCGTGCTGGACGGTTGGCGCATCGGCAACGCCGGGCCCGAGCGCGGCACCAAAAACACGCTGGAACTCAAGGCACGGATCACCGCCAATGGCGACCGCCTGGCCATCACCGGACAGAAGTTCTACTCCACCGGCGCGTTGTTCGCGCATTGGGTTGCCGTCAAGGCGCTGGATGACCAGGGGCGGCAGATCATGGCCTTCGTCCAGCGTGGCACACCGGGCCTGCGCATCGTTGATGACTGGTCGGGCTTTGGCCAGCGCACCACCGCCAGCGGCACGGTGCTGCTCGACAATGTTCCGGTGGACGCCGGGCTGGTGGTCGATAACTGGCGCCTGTCCCTGACGCCGAACATTCAGGGTGCCGTTTCGCAACTGATCCAGGCCGCCATCGATGCGGGCATAGCGCGCGGGGCCATCGACGATGCGATAGCTTTTGTACGCGAGAAATCCCGTCCGTGGATCGACGCCAACGTCGAGCGCGCCAGCGATGACCTCTATGTGATCGCCGACATCGGCAAGCTGAAACTCGAACTGCACGCCGCAGAAGCGCTGCTGCGCAAGGCGGGCCAGGAACTCGACGAAATCAGCGCTGCGCCTATCGATGAGCAATCGGCAGCCCGCGCCTCCATTGCAGTGGCGCGGGCCAAAGTCCTGACCACCGAGATCTCGCTGCTGGCCAGCGAGAAGCTGTTCGAACTGGCCGGTAGCCGCGCGACCCTGGCCGAGTTCAATCTCGACCGCCACTGGCGCAACGCGCGCGTCCACACCCTGCATGACCCGGTGCGCTGGAAATACCACGCGGTCGGCACCTGGCATTTGAACGGCACCCTGCCTGCTCGCCATTCCTGGATCTGAACCAGACCACTGGAGAACACCCTTCATGAGTTTCAACCCAAAAGCGCGCGTTAACGCAGCGCTGATCACCAGTGACGCTCAGGCCCTGCACACAGCCCGCGAACTGGCCCTGCAATTGAAAACCGACAGCGCGCAACGCGATCGCGAGCGCCGTTTGCCGCATGCCGAACTCGACCTGTTCAGCCAGTCCGGTCTGTGGGGCATCAGTGTGCCGCAAGCCTTCGGCGGCGCGGGTGTTTCCAATGTCACGCTGGCCAAGGTGATCCAGCTGATTTCCGAAGCCGATGGCTCGCTGGGCCAGATTCCGCAAAACCACTTTTACGCCCTGGAAGTGCTGCGCGTGAACGGCAGTCCGGAACAACAGGCGCGCTTGTACGCCGAGGCACTGGCGGGCGTACGCTTCGGCAATGCGCTGGCCGAACTGGGGACCAGAACCGCACATGACCGCACCACTCGCCTGAGCCGCGACGGGGACGGTTATCGCATCAACGGCCGCAAGTTCTACGCCACCGGCGCACTGTACGCGCAACGTATTCCCACCTCGGTGATTGACGACGAGGGTGTGCAGCAACTGGTGTTCGTACCGCATGACAGCGAGGGGCTCAGCGTCATCGACGACTGGAGCGGTTTCGGGCAGCGCACCACGGGCAGCGGCTCGGTGGTGTTCGACAATGTGTATGTCAGCGCCCGCGATGTGGTGCCGTTCCAGAGCGCCTTCCAGCGCCCCACCACGGTCGGGCCACTGGCGCAGATTCTCCATGCGGCGATCGACACCGGCATTGCCCGCGCAGCCTTCGAGGACGCCCTGAGGTTCGTGCGGACGCGTACCCGGCCATGGATCGATTCGGGTATTGAAAAGGCCGTGGATGACCCGCTGACGCTGCACAGCTTCGGCAAGCTGGGTATTCGCCTGCACGCCGCCGAAGCACTGCTCGAGCGCGCCGGAGAGTTTCTCGATGTCGCTCAGGCCGACAGCAATGCCGAAACCGTCGCCGCGGCCTCGATAGCCGTGGCCGAAGCGCGCGCCATCAGCACGGAGATTTCCCTGGCCGCCGGCAGCACGCTGTTCGAACTGGCGGGCAGTCAATCCACGCTGGCGGAACACGGCCTGGATCGCCACTGGCGCAACGCGCGCGTTCATACGCTGCACGACCCGGTACGCTGGAAGTTTCACGCCATCGGCAATTACTACCTCAACGACACTAATCCTCCCCTGCGGGGGACGATCTGATGGCGCGTAAAAAGATCCTCCTCAACGCGTTCAACATGAACTGCATCGGCCATATCAACCATGGTCTGTGGACCCATCCACGGGACACCTCGACGCAATTCAACAGCCTGGAGTACTGGACTGACCTGGCGAAACTGCTCGAACGCGGGTTGTTCGACGGCCTGTTCATCGCCGACATCGTGGGCGTGTATGACGTGTATCAGAACTCGGTGGACGTTACCCTCAAGGAGGCGATCCAGTTGCCGGTCAACGACCCACTGCTGCTGGTCTCGGCGATGGCAGGTGTCACGAAACACCTGGGCTTCGGCCTGACCGCCAACCTGACCTACGACGCGCCCTATCTGTTCGCCAGGCGCATGTCGACGCTGGATCACCTGAGCCGTGGCCGGGTGGGCTGGAACATCGTCACCGGCTACCTCGACAGCGCGGCGCGGGCCATGGGCCTCAGCGAGCAGAACGAGCATGACCGCCGTTATGATCAGGCCGACGAGTACCTGGAGGTGCTGTACAAGCTCTGGGAAGGCAGTTGGGAAGACGATGCCGTGATCAATGATCGCGAGCAGCGCGTCTACGCCCAGCCGGGCAAGGTGCATAAGGTCCGGCACCAGGGCGAGTTCTATCAGGTCGAGGGTTATCACCTCTGCGAACCGTCGCCGCAACGCACGCCGGTGCTGTTTCAGGCCGGCAGTTCGGAGCGCGGCCTGCAGTTTGCCGGAAAGAACGCCGAATGCGTTTTCATCAGCGGGCAGAACAAGGCAGCGACCCGCGAGCAGGTCGACAAGGTGCGCGCCAGTGCCGTGCAGGCCGGGCGCAACCCGGACGACATCAAAGTGTTCATGGGCCTGAACGTGATCGTCGCGGCCACCGAAGCACTGGCTAGGGAGAAGCACGCCGAATACCGCCGCCATGCCAGCGCCGAAGCCGGCGTGGCGCACTTCGCCGCGTCCACGGGCATCGATTTTTCTGAGTACGAACTCGACGAACCCATTCAGTACGTGAAAAACAACGCCATTCAATCAGCGACCAGGAACCTGAAAAACAACGACTGGACGCGCCAGAAACTGCTCGACCAGCACGCCTTGGGCGGCCGTTACATCACTTTGATCGGCTCGCCCGAACAGGTCGCCGACGAACTGGAGTCCTGGATCGACGAAACCGGCCTGGACGGCTTCAACCTGACCCGCATCGTCACCCCGGAAAGTTACGAGGACTTCATTGATCTG